>OFFN01001014.1_pt1 | contig 17238 bp, 19 predicted proteins | sample 1521381 | NCBI WGS metagenome assembly OFFN01 (sample SAMEA3504112, study PRJEB24116) | mouse gut metagenome | biome: mouse gut; feature: mouse-associated habitat; material: faeces | place: Denmark | collected 2011 | reverse complement strand
CTGTGGCGGCATATTTAGAAATATAAAAGAAAAGATAATTATTTTTGCGGGAGCAGAAAGTTATCTTTTCTTTTTTTAGAAATAGTTTAAAAAAACTTCACTTGTGTACTCTATAGGATATGCATTATAATGAAACAAAGAAAAGGAAGGGGAGAGCCGGGCCTGAAATAAAACGGCTGGAAATGAGGAGAAATATGTCGGATATGGAAAACAAGGAATTTGATGAGAATGACTATGAGGACGTCTGTTTTATATGCAGGAGGCCTGAAAGTAAGGCGGGGAAAATGTTTCACCTGCCCCAGAATATAAGTGTCTGCAATGACTGTATGCATAAGACGATGGATACGGTGAGCCAGATGGACTATAACGGTATGCTGAACGATCCGGCATTGGTACAGGAATGGGAGAATATGACCCATATGAGCGATCGGGGAAAGACGCATATGGATGCGAAGGACGACGAGGACGAAGATACCGGAGAAGAGGAAAATAAGAAAAACAAAAAACGACCGTATATGGGCGGTTTTCCGGGGGGATTTCCCAATATTAGTTTCGTCAATCTTTCAGATCTTCAGGGGGATGGAACCATACCCAACAGACAGAGGCTGAAAAAGAAGAAAAAAGGGGATAAGCCGGTATTGGATATCAATAACATTCCCGCGCCCCATAAGATAAAAGCGCAGTTGGACGAGTATATTGTAGGGCAGGAGTATGCCAAAAAGGTAATTTCCGTGGCCGTATATAACCATTATAAACGTGTGGCAACAGGAACCATGGACGAGATCGAGATCGAAAAGTCCAATATCCTTATGATCGGGCCGACAGGCTGCGGAAAAACGTATCTTGTCAAAACGCTGGCAAGGCTCTTGGACGTACCGCTTGCCATTACAGACGCTACCACGCTGACAGAAGCGGGATATATCGGCGACGATATTGAAAGCGTGGTATCCAAACTTTTGGCAGCGGCGGATAACGAAGTGGAAAGAGCGGAGCAGGGTATTATATTTATTGATGAGATAGACAAGATCGCAAAGAAAAAAAATACCACTTCAAGGGATGTCAGCGGGGAAAGCGTGCAGCAGGGAATGCTGAAACTTTTGGAAGGGGCGGAAATTGAAGTGCCTGTAGGCTCGAACAGCAAGAATGCCATGGTTCCGCTGACGACGATTAACACGAAGAATATTTTATTTATCTGCGGAGGCGCATTTCCGGATCTGGAAGAGATCATCAAGCAGCGTTTAAAGAAACAGACTTCGATTGGATTCAGCGCGGACCTGAAAGATAAGTTTGATAAAGAAAAGAATATTTTAAGCAAAGTAACGGTTGAAGATATTAAAAAATTCGGCATGATCCCTGAATTTATCGGACGTCTTCCTATTATCTGCACGTTGGAGGGGCTTTCCAAAGACATGATGGTCAAAATTCTGAAAGAGCCGAAAAACGCGATCTTGAAACAGTATCAGAAGCTTTTGGAATTGGATGAAGTGAAGCTTGAGTTCGATGAAGGGGCGCTGGAGTCTATCGCGGAGAAGGCGATGGAAAAAGATACGGGAGCGCGTGCTTTGCGGGCGATCATTGAGGAGTTTATGCTGGACATCATGTATGAGATCCCAAAGGATGATAATATCGGAAGGGTTACTATTACCAGAGGATATATTGAAGGAAACGGCGGACCGGTCATCGATATTAGGAGCAACAGGATGCTTGCCATAGAGGAAAAAGACACAGAATCGGAACCGATGGGGGAGTAGCCGCATAAGCTATGAGAAAGAAAGCTTTATGGGGAAAATATGTCTGTAAGCTGTGAAGAGAGAATACAATCCAACGAGTATCTGGATCTTATCATAGACTTTAAAGAGGCGGAGGAGGCCGTAGTCGTAGTTAGAAATGTGGATAGCTGTTCGGTACAGGTAAACGACCAGTACCGGGTCTGGTATGGGGAAAGGGAGGCACTTTCCCCTATTAGTATGTCAACATATACCTATCGGTATATCCCTAAGCTGTATGGTCTGATGCAGGACTTTAACACAACGAATCTGGCAGAGACCGGCAGTCTTCGTGTACAACGGCCTCCTTTAAGTCTTACAGGAAAAAGAACGGTCATAGTATTGATCGATACAGGAATTGATTATACCGATCCTGTTTTCCAAAATCCGGACGGTTCTACGAGGATTTTGGCGATTTGGGATCAAACGTTGCGGAGCGGGGAATATTCTCAGTGGACCTCGCCGGAAGGGATTCCTTACGGAGTCGAATTTAAGAGAGAGGATATTAATAGGGCGCTTCGGGGAGAAACGGATCCATTGCCGACCAGGGACGAAAATGGTCACGGAACGGCAATGGCGAGCATAGCGGCAGGGAGCAGCCTGAACAACGGACTTACCTTTTTAGGGGCGGCGCCTGAATGCGATATCGTAGCCGTTAAATTAAAAGAAGCCAAACCATATTTAAGGGACTATTATCTGATAAAGGATGGAGTGCCGGCATTTCAGGAAAATGATATTATGCTGGGAGTGAAGTATGCACAAAGCTTTATGATACCTCTTTATCGACCGGTTGTCGTTTGTTTGGGGCTTGGAACCAACATGGGGGATCATGCTGGAAATTCGATACTGGATAATTATCTGAATCAGGTTTCATCGACGAGAGGGCAGGCCGTTGTGGTATGCGGCGGCGGGGAAGGGAACGCGGCGCATCATTTTACCGCTATGCTTTCCCAAAGCAGTTATGTGGAGGATACGCCTTATGAAAATGTGGAGATCCGGGTAGGGGACGGCGAAAAGGGATTTGTCTTAGAAATGTGGGGCAGCATTCCTTCTATATTTAATGCAAGTATCCGCTCTCCCGGCGGTGAAATGATCAATCCTTTTCCTATTGGACTCGAGCAGAGTCTGAACTATTCTTTTGTATATGAAAAAACAAGAGTGACGATCGACAGTGTGATCGTGGAACAGGGATCGGGCGATGAATTGGTTTTTTTCCGCTTTCAGGATCCTACGCCGGGAGTCTGGACGATACAGGTATCGGTAACGGGAAGACCTCACAATGCGGTTTTCCGTATGTGGCTTCCTATCACGGAATTTTTGACAGGAGAAACTTATTTTCTACAGCCTACTCCGTTTGGAACGCTGACGGAACCTTCCTTGGCGAAAAATGTGCTTACCACTTCCACCTATGATGGAGATAACGGCAGCTTTTACATTAATTCAGGGCGGGGATTTTCAAGAGCTGACATTAAACCGGATGTAGCTGCGCCGGGCGTTCTGGTTCCTGCCGTTTCGGGATTGTGGACCGGATCGAGTATGGCGGCGGCGCTGGCGGCAGGCGCGGTAGCGCAATTCATGGAATGGGCCATAGTGCAGGGCAATGATTTGCTGGCGGAAGGGAAAGAAGTGAAGAACTATTTTATCCGCGGTGCGAGGAGAGATAACCGGCTTGTATATCCGAATAGGGAGTGGGGCTACGGTAAATTGGACATTGAAGGGACGTTTGAGCAGTTGGCTGGGGTTTGAAAGAAGAATATAGGTAATAAAATTAGAATACAGTAAAATAATGAAGCAGAAAGATAACAGGCTGATATAGGTCTGTTATTTTTTATATTGATTTAGGATTGTAAAAATCAAAAATGTTGAAATATATTTAGTTAAGGTAATTGGAAATATGTGATTTACATATGATAAGCATCATTTTATAATTACTATAAAATAGAAATTTTGATAGTTAAGTTAGATAAAACGGTAAGTAAAGGCAGAAAGAGGAGATATTATGGATCTGGCCAATTTTAATGATTATCAGCAAAATCAAAGGATGTATGGTGGAACAGCCGGAAGAAAAATGGGAATTACTTACAATGGAAAAGAGTATCTTTTGAAATTTCCGGGTAATTTAAAAGAAAAACAGATGAAAAATATTAATCTCAGTTATTCTAATAGTCCGGTATGTGAATATATTGGTTCAAAAATATATGAATTAATAGGGATGCCGGTGCATAATACAATTCTTGGAGTAAGAAATGAGAAAATAGTTGTTGCCTGTGAAGATTTTTTAGAGGATGGAGACAGGCTCTATGAATTTGATAAGATAAAAGTTACTTTTGAACCGCATTTTTTAGATTCAAATGGAAATGAGACCAATGGTGTAGGTGTGGACTTATATGAAATTATGATGACAATACAGGAGCATCCGTTTCTGCAAGATGTTTCAGGCGTGGCAGAACATTTTTGGAATATGTTTGTGGTGGATGCCTTGATAGGGAATACAGACCGCAATAATAGTAACTGGGGAATTATTTTGAGAAAAGATGGTTCAAAAGAACTGGCGCCTGTTTATGATAATGGAAATTGTTTAAATAGTAAATGGAATGATGAAAAGATGCAGATTGTCATGGATGATGCTGCCAAAATGGAAGCAGAGGCATATAAAGCACGCAGATGTATTTTTGAATTGCAAGGACGGAGAATAAATCCGTATTATATAATGGAAAGTATGGAATATCAGGGATGTTTGGATGCTGTTCATAGACTTGTGCCTGAAATGGGTAGGTGTATGAGTGAAATCCAAACCATGATAGAAGGGATACCAATATTATCAGAAGTTCAGAAACGGTTTTTTACATCGATTATTGAATGCAGATATGAAAAAGTGTTGTTGCCGGTATACCAGAAATAATGGAAAGGGAGTTTGCACATTGAACGGAAGAAAGGACGGTGCAGGTAATGTATGTTGATGAAAGGATTTCTTTAAGGGATGGTTTGCCGGATGGATTGCAGCGTGATTTTAAAATTTTGCAGGAATATTATGATACGGATGACTGGTTTATGTTTGATACAGTTTTTGAAGAGGTAGAAGCAAGTGTAAAGGCGCATTATCTGGCAGGAAAAATCAGTATAGATGATTTGAACTGTATTTTTAAAAAATATGGAATTTCTTAGTTAATGATTTATTTCAAAGTCAATCTGTTTAGAAGCTGTTTATTGTCAGCTTTGTAGTTTATGTTGAGAATGAGTATTTCTTTTTTGAGAGGAGGGAGATTAGGGGATGAATGGAAAGGAATTATTTCGGCTATAGTAAGTTTTGGTATTACCATGAAAGCAATCCAAATGAAGTGGATAAGAAAAAGGCTTTTAGGAGATAAAATAGGAAAATGGATCGTAGTATGTTCAATAGTGTTGATTGATGTTGGTAGTATGTGTGGAATATTGAATGGAAAAATAAAGTATATAGGTTCAATTTGCATGGTGTTATATCTTATAACGGAAGTGATGGGGCTGATGTATTTTCAGGGAAGATATATACAATATGATTTTTCATCAATGAAATTATACTTAAATAATGGTGAAATCATTATTTGTGAGGATATCGAAAAAACAGCTTGTAATAGAAATTATATATTTACCATCAGCCCCACGAAGTTATGCAGGCTTACAGGTTTTTGGACTGAAAAAAGTCTGTGACATTAACTTGACATTATCGGGCTACGGTAAATTGGACATTGAAGGGACGTTTGAGCAGTTGGCTGGGGTTTGAAAGAAGAATATAGGTAATAAAATTAGAATACAGTAAAATAATGAAACAGAAAGGTAACAGGCTGATATAGGTCTGTTATTTTTTGCATAGTATAAAGGGATTATATTTCAGATGAAACGGTTGTAAAGGGGGTAAATGCGGCAATCGGACTGGAACGGGAGAAACGGAGAAGACCTGAATATAAACCAGTGCAAGATGTACCATAACAAGTACGATCTGTTCCATTTTGTAGATTTTGTTTCTGAAAAAGAGATACAGTTAGATGGGTAGTTATATGTTGCAAAGGAGGAATGGATATGGAGCAGCTTGTATTTACGACGGATACATGCGTAGGTTGTAATCGATGCATAGGGGCATGCAGTTGTAAGGGCGCTAATATTGCTAAAAAGAAAAATGACGAAAATGTGATAGAGGTTGATGCAGATAAATGTGTTGCGTGCGGAGCCTGTTTTGATGTTTGTGAACATCATGCCAGAGGGTACACAGACGATACCGAACGATTTTTCAGAGATTTAAAAAAAGGAGAAAAGATTTCGGTTATTTTAGCGCCTGCGTTTAAAGCGAATTATTACAACGAATATGAAACTGTCCTTGGCGGGTTAAAAAAACTGGGTGTAAATCGTATTTTAAGCGTATCGCATGGGGCTGACATTACAACATGGGCATATATTAATTATATTCAGAAATATCATTTTATCGGGGGAATTTCCCAGCCTTGTCCTGCGGTGGTCGGATATATTGAGAAATATTTGCCTGAACTTTTGCCTAAATTGATGCCAATTCACAGCCCTATGATGTGCAGTGCGATTTACGCCAAAAAATACATGGGATTAGAAGATAAATTAGCTTTTATCAGTCCATGCATCGCAAAGAAAAATGAAATTGACGATCCTAATACTGGCGGGTATGTGGAATATAATGTTACATTTTCTCATTTGATGGAATATGTGAGAGCTCATAATATAAAGGGAACTCCGGTCAGTGATGAGATAGAATATGGGCTTGGCTCGATTTATCCGATGCCCGGCGGCCTGAAAGAAAATGTGTACTGGCTGTTAGGAGAGGATGTGTTTATTCGTCAGGTAGAGGGCGAAAGCCATATGTACAATTATCTGAGAGAAAATAAGGAAAGGATCGCAAAGGGGAATACGCCATATTTATTTATTGACGCGCTTAACTGCAGCACGGGTTGTCTTTATGGAACTGCGGTAGAGGCGGAACTGGCAAAAACGGAAGACGCTTTTTATGCAATTGAGCAGATAAGACAAAAAAGCAAGAAGAATGACAAAAAGACGGCATGGGCGAGGAAACTTACGCCGGAACAAAGGCTGAAGCACCTGAACAAAGCGTTTGCTTCTCTGAACCTCAATGATTTTATCCGCAAATATACAGATCAAAGCGATAAATATAAAGAAAAGATTCCGGGCAGAAAAGAACTTGACCAAATTTTTGTGGATATGAAAAAGGAGACGCCGGAAAAGCAGTGCATAAATTGCGGTGGGTGCGGATATAAGAACTGTACGGAAATGGCAGTTGCAATTTATAATGGGTTTAACTACAAGGATAACTGCGTGCATTATATGAAGGATATTGCAGTCGAAGAACAGGCGCAGGCGAGCAGTCTGGCAGAGGAAATGAACGCTCTGCGTATTCATGAAAAAGAACAGCAGGAGTTTTTGTCGAAGAAAATTGATGAGCAGTTTGAAAATCTTGACACTAATATAAGCGGCATGGCGAATGGCTGTACTGTGAATGCGCGGGAAAGCAATGAGATTTCCACGGCGGTTTCGAAAATGTCAGCATTTGCGGACGAACTTAAAATTGTATTGGAACGAATACGCGATTATTTGGGAGATCTGGAAACCAATAATGCGAATGTAATATCTATTGCCAATCAGACGAACCTTCTGGCGCTAAACGCATCCATTGAAGCAGCAAGGGCCGGGGAGGCCGGAAAAAGTTTTGCCGTAGTTGCGAAACAGATCAATGCGCTTGCTAAAGATTCTAAAGATACGGTGAGTAAGAGTGATCAGACAAAGATAGATATTGGAGTTTCGATTGACACATTACATAAAAATACAGATGAATTACTTCAGATTGTGGAAGAGGTAGACGGACGAATCCAGAACTTGGTCGCTTCAACATATGAAATTGCATCAGCATCAGAGGATGTAAAAGAAGTAACAAAAAATGTACGAGAAAAATTATATGAGCTCGTATCGGAGGAGAGAAACTAAAGATCCGCATTATCAATATACACAATCCGGAACGGATCACAATTTAGCCATAACTCAGCATTGAGGGGACATTTGAGCAGTTGGCCGGGGTTTGAAGGAAAGAAAGAGTTTGAAAATTGTGAACAAAAGAAAGGATAGTGAAAAGGCGAGATTAAATATATATTTATAAATACAGGAGAGTTAAGATAGAGTCGTATTCAAAATGAGAAAGGGGCGTTACAGTGAGCAAATTGCAGAAAAAACCTGAGATTGTAGTTTTTGCTGGACCGAATGGCTCTGGGAAAAGCACTATTACGGAATTGCTAAGACCCCCAATGGATTACGTTAATGCAGATGAAATTAAAAAAATCTTAAATGTTCTGATTTGGAGGCTGCATTGTTGGCAGAAAAACAGAGGGAGGAACATATTAGGCAGATGGAAGAGTTCTGCTTTGAGACAGTTGCCCGGAGTATAGGAAAGAACCGTTATCATAAAATCGGACCATAGCAGACTAAAGAAATTGAATAATCTAACAAACCGGGAGGCAGCCATTTGGACGAAAAAGTATATAAATATTCAAAAATAAATGATAATATATGGCAGATCGAGGAAGATGAAGGGGTGTATTGTACCCTTGTGAAGGGAAAGGAACTTGCAATTCTGATCGATACGGGATATGGAAAACGTAATTTGAGAGCTTTTGTTGAGGAAAATATATCCACCCCCTACATGGTAATAAACAGCCATGGACATCCGGATCATATTGGTGGGAATCATTGGTTTGATACTGTTTATTCATTGCGGGAAGAATGGGATGTTATACAGTATTTTGAAGAAAAGAAACCAAGGACATATCATTTGAAAGAAATACGGATCGGTCAAAAAATAGCTTTGGGAGATATCAATGTGGTCGTTGTTTCTCTGGCGGGGCATACAAAGGGGTCTGCCGGTTTTTTGATTTTAGAAGAGAAACTTTTGATTGCAGGCGACGCTTTAAACGAGGGATTATGGTTATTCAACTATGGATCGTTGTCTATGAATGACTTGTATGAAACTATAAAAAATACTTTGGAATTAGATTTTCGGGAATATATATGCGGACATAATAACGAAAAATATAGTAAAGGAAAGTTGGTTTCGCATTTAAGAAATATTGAGAAATTAAAGGTAGACGACGATACAAAGCAAAATACAATAGGATTTTTAACTTATTGCAGCAAATATAAAGATTCTGATGGTCAATCAGAGATTGTCTTTACGATAGATAAAATCTAATGGACAAAGGGATGATAATATAGGGAATTTTATAAAAATCAAGGTCTTGACAGAATAGAAACAAGGAATTGCGGATACTATGCAGTTCCTTTTGTTTTATGTGCAGATCCGTGCAGATGAAACGGGACGGCTTAAAAATAATAAAATTACTTGAGAATTTGAAAACTTTTTCCGGCGTCATGACAACATATACATGCAAGGGCAAATCTTTGCAAGTCGACTTGGAAGAAGAAGGAGGATGGCGGCTATGAATAATGATGAATTTGAGCGGTTTGTCCTGAAGTTTGGAAAGGATATTCTGCGGTTTTGCCGGATGACAGCCGGAGATGCGGAAGATGGAGACGAACTGTATCAGGACACTATGCTCAAACTGCTGGAGAAAAAGAAGAGACTGGACTCTACGCAGAATACAAAGAGTTACGCTTTATCCACTTCAATTTATCTTTGGAAGAATAAGAAGAAAAAATACGCAAACAGAATGAGACTGGTTCCAATCGACAGTATAGATGAGATGTCCGATGAGGGATATGAAGTATCTGATCATGATAAAAAAGCTTCGCCGGAACATATGATATTACAGCAAAATGAGGTAGATATGATTCAGGGATTAGTTGCATCCCTGCCTGAAAAGTACAGAATACCAATCTACTTGTATTATTCAGCGGATATGCAGATCAACGAGGTATCGGAGATCCTCGGACTGCCGGAAGGAACCGTTAAAAGCCGGATGCGGAAAGCAAAAAAGCAGTTAAAGGAAAAATTGGAGGCGATAGGATATGACAGATGAAAAATTAGATCAAATCTTAAAGCAGGCCCTTGCTCCTGAAATTAATGACAGAGAGATTCAAGTACATAGCAGGAGGAAAGGGAAAATGAGGAAATTTGGTAAAATGGGAAAAGCAGTGGCAGCAGCAGCAGCGGCGGCTGTTATCGGAGTTGGCGGACTGGGCTATTTTGATCCGGTGCTTGCAGCAAAGATTCCGGTGATTGGAAAAATCTTTGAGAAAGTTGAGGATGACGTCACATATTCCGGTGATTACACGGATAAGGGAACCGTTTTGACAAATGAGGATTATGAAGGCAATTTGGATACGGCGGATTATTCCGTATCGGATAAAGGGATAACATTGACTGCATCGGAAGTCTACTGTGACGGATATTCCATATTCCTTACAGTAAATATTGCATCGGAAGATGCAGATTTTACTCATATCCCGGAACATTATACAGGCATGAATATTGCAGATAACCGGACAGCGGCGGGATTTTATATAGGAGGGACATGGAGCGTTGATGAAAGCTCACCGGAACAGCTTGAAAATACTTTTGAAGGAGAGGTGATCGACGGACACACATTTGTGGGTATGCTGAAAGTGAATCTTACGGAGAAAACCGTAGGCGGCGGTGAACTTAACTTAAATATAAGCGGCCTCGGCTATGACGATGACAGGATGCTTGACGGCGAAGAAATATCCGCGTCTCACTGGACGGATGGCAGTTGGAATATTACCCTTCCGTTTAAAGTGGACGAAACGGAGGTAAAGACAGTGGAAGTGGGCGAGAAAAAGGGAAATATTACGCTTGATAATGTAGTGATATCTCCGTATCAGGTAATCGTCCATGCGACAACACCGGGGGAGCAGAGAGAACTGACAGACGACAGGAGGGAAAAGCTGCTTTCAAAAGATCCTGATATGACGGATGCAGAGATGCTTGAACTTCTTGGGTGGTCTTATGAACCCTGTCAGACAATTTGTTTTGATCAGGATGGGGAAATGCTTTACTCAGATATGGAAATAGCAGGCAGGGCCGGATTTGCTGTTCAGGGTAAAGAAATAAAAACTTTGTATATCTTTATTTTTGATAACCTTGACGATTGGGCGCAGATGGAGAGGGAAGGAATGGACAGCAGCGCTGCAGATAAGGCGGTCATTTTCAAAGAGATCCATGTGGAGTAAGCAGGCAGGATTAACGAAACGAATGGCAGCCTCATGATATATTTAAAATAAAGGGAATTTTTATCCGAATCACAAAGAATCCATCAGTATGTTAAAAACTGGTGGATTTTTTATGAGTATCGGAAATTGATATTGGTCGGGACAAAGTGACGGGAAAAATGATTTACATATGTCAGGTATCATTTTATAATGATTTTAAGCAGAAGTTTTTAAAAGATCAAGATAAGCCGGCGGCCAGTGACATGGACCGGAAAAAGGAAAGAGATACTTATAATTACCCATATATTTGAAAGACGGAAAGATCACGGATGGTTTGGCGGATTGAGGCAGAGCGGAATATTGAAAAGGAAAGAACAGTAAAAGAGAATGATATATATAGGGATTGCAGCAGGAATTTTTTTATTAGACGGATGGATTAAAGGATATATTGAGAAGACGAAAAAAGAGGGCGAAGTCAGCGAGGGCCTTTGGGGGCTGCTATGGTTTAAAAAGTATCATAACCGGGGGGCGTTTCTGAATTTGGGAGAAAACCGTCAAGGTTTGGTAAAAGGGATCTCGGTTTTATTATGTATTTTGCTTACAGGCATATTTCTGCTTACGCTTGGGCAAAAAGGAAACGGGGCGCTGAAGTTCGGACTGTCGCTTTTGCTTGGAGGTTCTTTTAGCAATACTTACGACAGACTGAGGAGAAAATATGTTGTGGATTATTTCAGCATACATATAGAAAACCGGGTTTGGAGGGGTTTGTCCAAGGTAGTGTTCAATATTTCAGATTTTTGCATTGTGATCGGAGCGGTGATCGCGGTATGGAAGACGGTATAACGAAAGAAGGACGGGGATGTGTTTAAGATAGCGATTTGTGACGACGAGGATTTGTTTATCGATGGGCTGAAGGAGAATCTTGAACGGTATGCGGCCGAAACAGGCAGGGAATTCTGCCTGTTTACTTATCATGACGGAAGTGAATTGCTACAGGAATATCGTGTGGATTACGATTTGATCTTTATGGATATTAAAATGGAACGGCTGGACGGCTTAAAGGCGGCGGAAGAGATCCGCAGGATGGACAGCGCGGTAGGACTTGTTTTCCTGACCTCTTTAAAGCAATATGTATGGAAAGGATATGAATACGGCGCGGTCAATTATCTTTTGAAACCGGTCAGGTACGGAGTCTTGAAAATGGAACTGGACCGGTTTTTCGGCCGTTATCAGGGAAAAGACGAGCCGTACCTGAGTTTTTCTAACGATACCGGTAAGTATAAGGTTCTGTATAAAGACCTACGCTACGCAGAAACTCAAAAACGCAACGTCATGCTGCACTTTGAGGGGAAAGAACAAGTGATCTACAAGAATATGAAGGCCATTTGCGCCCTGCTCTGTCCGTACCCGCAATTTGCACAGTGCCACCAAAGTTTTATTGTGAACTTATCCTGTGTAAAAGGGGTGGAAGGACTGGAAGTGATTTTGGATACGGGAGAGCGGATTCCTATCAGCCAGCCGAAGCGGAAGGAATTTATGGCGAAGCTGACGGACTACTGGGGGGACATACTGTAAGGGAGACTGCCGCTAAATGTAGAGGAATCATCTATCAGGGAGGCAGTCTGGTTTTTAAAAGAGAAAGAGGGTATCGCTGGATCATCTGTCCTGATGATTTTGCGGCGCCCTCTTTTGTCGTATCAAACAAGCCCCCCGGGAGTTAGATTTTGCATTGTGGATATTAGAAACTGCGTCTTCCGTTGCATCTTTATCCCGAATGGAATAGGATGCATCTATCAAGTATGATTGAAGAACAAGGGGGAGTGGTCATGGCTATATTAAAAGCGACTCATTTAAAAAAATATTACGGTAAGGACGTAAGTCTTGTAAAAGCCTTGGACGATGTGAACGTATCTGTAGAGAGCGGACAGTTTGCCGCCATTATCGGCACATCGGGCAGCGGAAAATCTACGCTGCTGAATATGTTCGGGGGATTGGACATACCTACTTCAGGTAGTGTGCAGGTGGAAAATAAAAGCATGGAATTAATGGACGAAGAGCAGCTTACGGTGTTCCGCCGTCAGCGGATCGGTTTTATCTTTCAGAACTACAATCTTATCCCGTATCTTACGGTATATGAAAATATCGTACTGCCGGTCCGCCTGGACGGAAAAAAGGAAGATAAAGGATTTTTAGATGAAATCGTAAGTTTTTTGGAACTGGACGGCAGGCTTGCCGATTTCCCCAGCCATCTTTCCGGCGGCCAGCAGCAGCGGGTTGCCATTGCCCGCGCATTGGTGTCAAAGCCGGCCTTGATACTGGCCGACGAACCGACCGGAGGGATAAAGTTAGTAGTAAAACAATCACAAAAAAATAATGTGGATATTTTTCTCATGGTCAACACGGATTTCCTTGACGATTGACCGCCACAATTCACGCTTTTCCGGAATGGAAAAGGAATCATATACACTTTCAAAATCCATTTTCAAGAACTCCCGCAGATATGACAAATCCTTGACAGGGCGGGAATCCTCTGCATTGATTTTCTCAAGCTGCAAAAGCAACTTTTCCCGATCAAGTTTAAATTCATCCATCGTTATGAGATCATTCAAAAACAGGTCTTTCAATTTCTGCAATTTGTTTTCGACACTCCGGCGTTTTGCGTCCGTCCGGATGGCGGGGAGGTTTGCAACCTCATATTCTGCAATATATTTTTCCAGTTCCGGACGGATGCGGTCAAGCATCATCGCCTCAAGGGTGGATTCCATGACGATTTTCCGGTTCGGGCATCGGTGCAGGTTCACGCCCTGTCTGCATCGGTAGCAGCTATATTTGTATATTGACCGTGTACCGTCTGCACGGAGGCGACCGCCACACCGATGTTGACATCCGCTCATGACATGATCGCAGTCATCACAGACCACAAGCCCGCCGAAAATATAATCATGCTTTTTCCCGTCCTTGATGTTGATTTTGAGAAGTCGCTGAACGTCCTCAAAGAGATCACGGTCGATGATTGCCGGACAGTATTCTTTATTATCCCGAAACACACCGATGTATTTTGTGTTTGTGAGCATATTCTTGAGACTGGCAGCAGAGCGCACAAGCCCGAACTCCGATTCCATATGCCGGAGGGTCTCACTCAAGTTCCCGTTTTTCCGGTAGAATTGAAAGATCGCAACGGCGGTCGGGGCATCGCTATCCGGAGTGAGGTGTTTGTCCTTGATGGAATATCCGAGAGGCGTTGAACCGGAAAGCACCTCACCGTTGTCAACCTTGTCATCGAACACGCCGAGGATTCTGTCAGAATCGTTTTGAGCCTCAAGTTCAGCCCATATCATTGAATTATTTACGAACGCCCGTCCGTGGGGCGTGGATGTGTCAAAATAGGGCTGCTCAATCGCAGTCCACGAAACGCCGTATTTGTCGAGGATGTCTTGCGTGTTCAGATAATGCCGGAGGTTTCTAAACCATCGGTCAAGGCGGGTGAAGATGACAAGGTCAATCTTTCCCGCCCGCACATCGTCGAGGAGGCGTTGAAAATCGTCTCTCTTTAGTTTTTGTCCGGAGATTCCGTCGTCTATGTAGGTATCAACGAGAATCATGTTCTCATGCGTGTCGATGTATTTCTGTCCGGTCGATAGTTGGTCACGCATGGAATCGCCCTCTTTGACCTGTCTGTCAGTAGATACACGGATGTATATTGCGACACGGAGCAGGATTTTCTCAACGGTGGCGACGGTTTTTCGTCTCATTTTATCAACTCCAATCATAAAAAGGTATAAAAATAAAACCTATGCAAAAGCACGGTTTCATGATAAAATGAGACTTGTGGGGAGACATTTCATCACCGTGCATTTTGCGAGGTGTGAGTGTTTCTTGAGAGTGGTTTCCATTGGCGTGGAGACCGCTCTTTTTTATTTTATTTTTCTTTTACCTCATAAGATGCGGTTTTATATGTGGTTACAGAACCATCGACATTGTCACCATCATACTGAACCACCTCAACAATATGCGTTCCGACAGAGAGAAAATCTCCCGACAGGTCAAGAGAGCCTTGCGAATCTCCGAGTTGTTCTTTCGTGGAGAGCATACCGTCAATATATACATGCGACAGAGAACCTCCATTCATTCCAGATGTCTCATATCCTATCTGCTCAAGAACGGTGTCAGCGTCAGCATATACAACTATGACATTTCCGTTTTCGGTTGTTCCACTTGAATTTACGAGCAGGAAAGTTCCGTCTCCGGTATCGGAGTAGGAATCTCCGACAAAATCCTTTTCGGGTTTGCCATCATCGGCAGCAGGAGCATCAGTTTCCGCAGAATTATTTTGCGGTTCGTTGGGGATGTCATTGCCACCGCAAGCGGTAAGACATCCGAGAGACAGAATGCAGACCATAAAAGCACAGACTATTTTCTTTTTCATTTAAGCAATCCTCCATTTCTATGTGCAAATCTTGTCACCTTGTAAACTTCCTTTTGAAAGGAGGTGAGCAGGGTGAAAATTCTATTATGGGAAAAAAGAACCGAAAAACGGTTCACTTTGATGGAGTTGGCGAAGAAATCCGGAATCGGAAAATCGACGCTCAACAACATCGAAAACGGAAAGGTGTCACCGACATTGTTTCAGCTTGAAACGATAGCCATTGCGCTTGATGTCAAAATCACCGACCTGTTTGAATCCGAATACAAATAATTGTATCACACGCCGGACAGGATGTCGGCAGCGGGTGAGAATATTTCCATAATCATGGAAATGCGCCTCACGATTTCCACAATCATGGAAATTTGTGATACAATGCGTATCGGAAGGGAGGTGGTGTTCCCTTGAGTTACAAAGAGGCTATCATTGAGTTAGTCGGAAAGATACATAGTGAAAAAATCCTCAAGAGGATATATGAACTTGTTTTGTATCTGTACACCATGAGCGGGACTGGCAGTTGAAAAAGACTGTCAGTCTTTTTCTGTTTCAGCATCGTCAAAAAGGGATGCTGTTTTTTTAATAAAACGTCTGATTGTGTCAATATCCTCATCGCTTGCATCAAGCAATGATTTAAAGAGAATTTTTCTTGCATCGTCCTCACTTGCCATAATACGGTCAATTCTTTTGTGAAAATCATTGTCCGAATCGAGAAACATTTCTTTATCACCAGTAGTCAACCATATGTAATCAACATTAAATTCACGACAAATAGATTTTGTCATGTGTTCTGAAAGAGACCTACGCCCGTTTTCAATATCTGAAATTGTAGATTTCCCGACGCCGATTCGCTCACCAAATTTTTCAAGAGTAAGACTAAGCGACTTTCGGATTTCTTTCACACGTTCGCCTTGCGTCACTCTAATTCACCTCCCTCCTTTTGACTAAGCATATCAGCAAAAAATATAAAAGTCAATAAAAAAGTTCGCAAAAAGGAAAAATGATATTGACAAAGTACTCAAATAGGAATATGATGTACGCATAGAGAACAAAGGAGGTGAGGAAAGTGAAAATCAATGCAGTTGTAGAAATAGACGAGAACGCAATCGTAAGGCAGATGCAGAAAGTAAAAGAGGCGGGAGATAAATTCACAGATGAAATATTAAAACTGCGGGGAATGATGAATGTAGAATCTCCGGAAATAGAGAGAGAAAGGAGAAACACAGAACGGTCTCTCCTTATAAATGAAAGTGTCAACGAGTGGTGTCAGAATTATCAAGCGCAGATGAAAGAGCATTCTCAAGAGCAGCGTGATATTTCCGCAGAATAGAAATAGTTGTATTTGCTGACACGATGGCGATTTGTTGTAACTGTTCATTTGTGGACGCAGAATCCGGATTGCGGTCAGAACAGGAAACAGTCGCATCAATAGCAGCATTTACAGATTCATTCAGCAATTCATCAAAGTTTATATCAATTTTAATAGTCCTCACCTCCTGTCATTTGAGAATGGTCGCACATTTATTATATGGCAGGAGGGGCAGCAGGGCAAGGAAAAAGGGAGGGTAGAAATGACAAGAAACGAGAAAAAGGCAGTGATTGAGGATATGGCAGAGCAGTTCATGAGTATTGACAGCCTTGAGGGAAAATCAATGATTATCATGGTGATGTCAGCGTATACAGAGGGAAAAGCAGCAGGCAGGGCAGAGGAAAGAAAGATGTGGGAGCAGCGACAGGCGAAAGCCTCCCACACATAAAAACAGGAGGGAAAATCAATGATGACGAAAGAGCAGGAGAGACAGGCAATTCAGAAAATCAGAAAGATCGTTGAGGGCATGGGTGAAAATAGTTATCTTGCCACAG
>OFFN01001005.1_pt1 | contig 17377 bp, 11 predicted proteins | sample 1521381 | NCBI WGS metagenome assembly OFFN01 (sample SAMEA3504112, study PRJEB24116) | mouse gut metagenome | biome: mouse gut; feature: mouse-associated habitat; material: faeces | place: Denmark | collected 2011 | reverse complement strand
TTGTTTAATTATTTAACCGATTAGTGTCCTCCAAAATTTTTAGTGGACACTAATGTTTAGATATATATGGTATATCCTGATACGTTTGAAAGCAAAATCGGATTCGACAAGATTCGCCAGGCTGTGGTCGAGAAGTGCTCGGGTGCTCTCTCGGCTGAGGAGGCGAGGAGAATGTCGTTTTCAGATGATTATGATACTATAGCGCGCAATCTGCGTCAGACCGACGAGATGCTGCGCATAATTGTGGCTTCGCTCGACTTGCCGCTGCGCGATGTGGGTGAGGTAGGGGCTTATCTCACCCAACTGCGCGCCGAGGGTAACTATCTTTCGGCCCAGCAACTATATCGGCTGATGCAGATGATGACGCAGGCCTCTGAGGTGAGAGCTTTCTTCGACCGTCCGGCCGATGGGGGGGATGATGCCGAAGGCATGAGATTCCCCTATCTTGCTGAAGTGGCCGCGAGGCTTGAGAGTTTCCCAGAGTTGATACGCATCATCAATTCTACGGTAGATAAGTTCGGCGAGGTGAAAGACACTGCCTCCGACCGTCTCTACGAGCTGCGGCGTCAGTTGCGCTCGGCTTCGGGCGCAATGTCGAAGACGCTCAGGCGTGTGCTTGACCGCGCAGTCGCCGACGGACTGATTGACCGCGACACATCTCCGGCTGTGCGCGACGGCCGAATGGTGATTCCCGTCGAGGCCGGCTTGAAACGTTCTATCCCCGGTATTGTCCACGATGCTTCGGCCACCGGCAAGACCGTATATATCGAGCCGCTCGAAGTGGTAGAGGCCTCCAACCGCATCCGCGAACTCGAGATGGAGGCTCACCGCGAGGAGGTGGAGATTCTGAAGGGTGTGGCGGTCCAGCTGCGTCCGCATGTGGAGTCGATTGCCGCTTCATGCAGGGTGCTTGCCCGGCTCGATTTCATCCGCGCCAAGGCTCTCTTTGCACGCGAAGTTGATGGCCGTATGCCTAATCTTGAGCGTGAGAGGGTCATCGAATGGTATCATGCCGTGCATCCGCAGTTGCTCCTGGCCCTCAGGGCGCAGGGTAAGGAGGTCGTGCCACTTTCGCTCACTCTCGACAACACCCAGCGCATACTGATAATCTCCGGTCCGAATGCCGGTGGTAAGTCGGTGTGTCTGAAGACTGTGGGTGTGGTGCAATACATGATGCAATGCGGCATGCTCCCCACAGTGTATGAGAACTCTCATATGGGGATATTCCGTAATATATATGTTGATATAGGCGACGAGCAGTCGATAGAGAATGACCTCTCTACCTACTCGTCGCATCTGCGCAACATGAAATTCTTCCTGCAGCACACCTCGAAGCAGACTCTGATATTGGCTGATGAGATGGGTTCGGGCACCGAGCCGCAGATAGGTGGCGCGTTGGCACAGGCGATTCTCGAGAAACTCGCGCGCACACGCTGTCTGGGTATAATCACCACCCACTATCAGAACCTCAAGACCTTTGCCGGCGAGACAGAGGGCTTCGTCAATGGCGCGATGCTCTACGACAGGCAGCATCTTCAGCCGGCCTTCCAGCTGTCGGTGGGTAATCCGGGCAGCTCGTTTGCCGTGGAGATCGCACGCAAGATCGGCCTTGACGGCGATGTCATTGCCAAGGCGCAGGAGATTGTGGGCAGTGACTACGTAAACCTCGACAAGTATCTGCTCGATATAGCCCGCGACCGCCGCTATTGGGCCAACAAGCGCCAGAATATCAAGGAGAAAGAGAGTAAGCTCGACCAGCTCCTCTCGCTCTACGAAGATAAAGCCGACGACCTCAAATCGCAGCGCAACGCCATACTGCATCAGGCCAAAGCCGAGGCCAAGGAGATTCTGGCCACGGCCAACTCGCGCATAGAGAAGACCATTCGCGAGATTCGCGAGGCTCAGGCTGAGAAGGAGTCGACCAAAAAGATTCGCACCGAGTTTGACGCCTATCGCAAAAGTGTGGCCGAACCGGCCGAGGCTTCCGATTCGGCTGCAGTTCCCGAGGCACTGCGCGACTTGCGGCATAAGAGCCGGCAGAAGAGAGAGGCTGTGGTCATGAAGCGCAGTCAGCGCCAGCCCGTAAATACGGCACGCGAGCTGGCTGCCGGCGACTATGTCAAGATGAAGGATGGCAATGTGGCCGGACAGATTATCCGCATCGAGGGGAAGAGGGCAGAGGTTGCCTTCGGCGCCCTGCGCATGATGGTGGAGCTCGCGAAGCTCGTGCCCTCGTCGGCCCCGAAGGGGGCGGCTACGCAGGTGGCCACTGTAAGTTCGGCCACAAGCGATGCCTCGCGTCAGCGCCAGCTGCACTTCAAACCGGAGATCGATGTGCGCGGCATGCGTGGCGATGAGGCTGTGCAGGCCATCATATACTTCCTTGATGATGCTGTGCAATTCAATGCCGGACGGCTGCGCATCCTGCATGGCACCGGGCAAGGTATCCTCAAGACCCTGATTCGCCAGCAGCTCCAGGCCAATCCAAATGTCAGCTCATTCCGCGATGAGGATGTGAGATTCGGGGGCGCCGGCATCACGGTGGTGGAGCTTGATTGACGCAGCGTATGCGCTGAGATGTGTGTGATTCGAAGAATCCCTTTTTGATTATTGACTATGTTCAGAATAGTACGCCGGATATCGGGAGCGTGGAGCAGCGGGACTGCCGGCACCTTGGCGCAAGCTGCCAAGAGTGGGACAGTGTGCCTCATGCTCTTGTGGGGCGTGATGGTCATGACGGCGCTGCAGTCGGCTGCCCGTCCCGCACCTATGGGCAACATCGACTATGCAGCTTTTCTCAAAAGTGTAGAGAAGAGGTCGCTGGCCGATGTGATGTCGGAGGCCTGGCGCTGCATCGAGGCTGAGCGTTATGATTCGGCTACGGCCTATTATTCGGTGGCTGCGTCGAGATATTCCGAGTCGCTCAATGCTGCCGATAAGCGGCGTTGCGCGATAGCCAATGTCAATATGGGCTATATCTGGGTGGCATGGCGCATGGATGCGGCTGAGGCTTATCCGTGGCTGATGCGGGCGCGCAATATAGCTGCCAAAAGCGGACTTGACGATATCGAGACCTCGGTGATTTCCAATCTCGGTCAGATTAACTTCGACTATAATAATCTGCCCAAGGCTGTAGAACTCTATGAAGAGGCCCTGGGGCGGGTGCTTGATGAGCATGGCGACCGCTATCTGGGGCGGCCGATGATTGATTTTGCGGCGGCTGCACTCTACGACGGGCAGAGCAGCGACCTCATTGAGATGTGGTGGCGCACTTCAGCCTATAAGATGCCCGATGATGCACCGCTCAAAGATTATGTGGAATGCATGAATGATGCATTCGGTCGACTTGCGGCCGGCGACGCGGCCGGCGCGGCGAGCGTGATGGAGGGGTCGACCCCACTCTTCGATGTGGCCACCGACCGCCGGCGCTACCTCTCGCTGCATCTGCTGATTGTGGCACGCCTGCATATGATGGCGGGCAATCATCAGAGCGCTCTTGAGAAGCTGCGCGAGATGATCGGCATAGCCTCGCGCGATGGCTATTATAATCTGCTTGAGAAGGGGTATGCCGATATGGAGGCATGTTCGCAGCAGATCGGTGACTCGGCCGGGATGCGGCGCTATCAGTATCAGGCGCTGCATATCCGTGACTCACTCTTCAATGCCTCGCGTTTTGAGGTGGTGAAGGATCTTGAGGTGGCGAGCGAGTTTGAGTCGCTGCATGAGAGCATACGGGTGGCCACGATGCAGGCGCGCAAGCAGCGCCAGCGCACTCTGTGGGTGAGCATCACATGCACTCTTGCGCTGCTGGCTCTGATTGGGCTGCTCTACAGTCATCGGCGTCTCAAGGGTGCCTATCGCGAGATATTCAAGCGCAATATGGAATTGTCGCAGGTCGTGTCCACACAGACCATAGCGGCGGAGGCTGACAAGGCTGATAATGCCGACACTCCGACTGCCGCGTCCGAAGAGGCCCGCAGCCAAATGACCAGGATACTCGGCATATTCGAATCCTCTGATGAGATTTTTGACCCCAACTTCTCGGTCGAGCGCCTTGCGGCCCTGGCCGGGATGCGTCCTAAAAATGTGAGTCAAGTGATAAATCAGGTCACCGGAAAGAACTTCAATACCCTCCTTGGCGACTATCGCGTGCGCGAGGCCTGCCGCATATTGGGCGACGCCGAGCGTATGCAGGTATACACCATTGAGCGTGTGGCTGAGGAGGTGGGATATAAGTCGCGCACCTACTTCAGTTCGATATTCAAGAATGTCACAGGTCTGACTCCCACTCAATTTGCCAAGGAGGCACGCAACAATATTTCGAAATAATTTCGTAATAATTGACGCGAAATTTGTCTGAAATCGCGATTTCAGACAGAAAAACATGCTTTGTTACTCTATTTTTTCGGGAATATATCATAAATTTGCGAATGTAAGCTTGTGTGTGAATCTATCATTTTTTACGTGTTGAGTCAAGCTTACGTTGAGATTCTCTCACTTGAAATTTGATTCTGAGAGATGACCGAAAGTATTAAACCGATTCAGAATCTCTCACTTCAAATCTGATTCTGAGAGATGATTGAAAGTATTCAGAAAGTATTCAACCGATACATCAACATAAAACTATACTATCAATTATGAAACAACCTTTACTGACCGGATTGCTCTTTGCAACCGCCCTCTGCCTGCCGGGCATGAGTCAAGAATGCAGGGCCTACGACATCGTGGCTCCTGAGGGTTTGAACGCTACTGTCAACGGCATGGTCGTCGACCTCACCTGGGAGTGGGGAAATGAGGGGGAGCTGGTGCTTTTCGAAGACTTCGAGGGTGACGAGTTCCCCTCAAGTGCGTGGAGCATCAAGGATACCTACTCATATGATGAGATAGGCAAATGGATGCAATATGATTTCTCTGACGAACCCGATGACCCCTTGACCCACAGCGGTCTCCGCTGCGCCATGCTCATGATGGGCAATGACAATGAGGATAACCCTTCGGCCTCGCATCAGGATGAGTGGCTGATCGTGCGCCCCGGTGAGGGTGCGGCCTATATGGATTTCTGGTATTTCCTGCATCCGGAGCTTCTTGATGTGGGTGGCTACAAGGATTTCCCCGACCACTACTATGTGATGATCAGCTTCGACAATGGCAAGAACTGGGAGGAACTCTGGGATGGACGCTGGGATATGGGCAATGAGGCCGATGTGCAGCAGGCCTCGCTCTTCCTCGGTGGCGACACGGATGAGGATACTCTTGTGGCTTTCCGCGCGGTTAGCGGTGAGAATGAATCGCTCTATTTCCTGTGGTGTGTGGATGATGTGGAGTTTTATGCCGCTGACGAGGTCGATACTCGTGCGCTTAAGGTGAATCAGCGCGTCAAGCATGATATGCCTCAGGCGCTTGCGGGGCGCCCGCTTAAGCGCGAGTTCACTCCGTCGGCCATAGCACAGCGTGTGAAGCGTGCCCCCGAGAGCGAGTGGCTCAACAATGGCAACACCACATATCGCGTATATCTCGACGATAAAATTGTGGGCGACTATCTGAAGACCCGCCACTTCACCGACTATTCATCCAAAGAGGTTGGTATCCACACCTATCGTGTGATGGCATGGTCGGAAGCAATGGACGAGGAGTTTGACGCCGCTTCGGTTGATGTGGCTATCGGCGAAGTAGTGTTCCCCGCTCCGCGCAATGTGAAGGCGTCATACACCGAGCAGGAGGATGGCAAGTATATTATCCAGGCCTCTTGGGATGAACCCGAGGGTGATATCACTCCATCTTACTATCTGGTCTATGTCAATGGCAAGTCGATGGGCTGGATTGATGCCGGCGAGGAGATGCGTGCCGGCCAGTCCGGTATGTACAAAGGTGCTTATACATTTGAGGTTGAGGCCTGCTATGTTTATCCCGAGGGGTCGTCGGTCAAGGTGGCTGCGATGACCTTCCCCGGCACAGTGCCCACACCCTCGTCGCTCACTGCCAAGAAGAATGATGGCTCAGTGCAACTGACATGGAAGGCGCCCGCTGAGGGTGACGCCCCGGCAGGCTACGCCATCTATCGTGGCGATGATCTGATTGCGGCTAATCATCAGTCGACGGAGTTTACCGATGAGCATCCCGCCGCCGGCACATATTATTATAATGTGCACGCCGTATACGCCGATGGAGTGCAGTCGCTTCCGGCCACATGTCGCTTCAAGAGCGGTAATCCGGCCGATGTATGGGCGCCCTATTCGGTCGACTTCAACAACGGTCATCTTCCCCTCGGTTGGGAAGTCGAACTCATTGACCCCAACGAGCGCGTGAAGGATATGTACTCGTGGCGTGGCGACAACTGGTTTGAATATGCTGTGCCTGCGGAGGCCGGTTTGAATGGCGGATTCATCTCTACAAACGGACTTGCAGCCGGCATGAACCGTCTCGAGACCTACATCTCGACTCCCCTTATCTATCTGCCTGATAACGGTGGTGCTACGCTGACATTCACCAAGTTCTTTGAGGAGCTTGCAGCGGGTCCGACGGGTCCGGCAGCCTTCCAGTGCTCAATCTCTACCGATGAGGGTCAGACCTGGAACAGCATCGAGAATCTTGTAGAGGTGCCGAATGGCAAGGTGACAGTTCCTCTGTCGGACTATGATGGTCGCAAAGTGATGCTGCGCTGGGAATTTCTCGGACGCAATTCAGGCTTCGCGGCAATCGACGATGTTGTTTTCGATGCCGACACGAGTGGTGTCGAGGAGGTAGAGGCAGCCGCTGATGACTGCATAGACATCTTCAGCATCGATGGCACAGTTGTGGCCAAGTCAGCCGAGCGCTCACTTCTGCGCACACTCCCCGGCGGCATCTACCTGCTGCGCCACAGCGATGGCCGCACAGAGAAGGTGCGCCTATGACGCACCGCACAAACTGAACCCCCAAATATCAACCCCCCAGCCGTCCCTGCAGCCCCCGCGCCGCAGGGACGGCTTTTTCGCTACCTATGAGTCACCATCAATTCCGAATGAATAATCATGATAAGTAGTTGCGAAGAATTAAACATCATAAGTGATTCTTTTTCAAAGAATGATTTGAACAATAATTTCACTTTCTCTTCGGCGCTTTTTGCCGTCATCGTCAGTCGCTTAGCTCGCTAAGCTCCTTCCTCCCCCGGCAAAAATCACTCGAAGATAAAGCAAAATTATTTGTTCATTAATTCTTCGCAACTACTTAGTTATTTGTTGAAAATATTAAAATAAATTAATAAATATGGTAGGTTTGTTAAAATTGTTTTTTGTTTAAAAATTTGATTAAATTTGAGAAAAATTAAGGAATAACTCTTGTATTGTTTTGAAGAGTGTTTATTTGCGTTGATTCGTATTGGAATTTGATAATTCGAGATTCAATGTAAAACTTAAAAGGTCATACGTAGAAATCTTTTAACGAACCTGATATGAATGTATTTGTGAAGCGTTGCTTGATTTTGGTCCTTTGGGGGATTTGTTCGGTGGGTGCCGGAATGGCCCATCGTGTTGCCGGACGCGTGCTCAATTCTGAAGGAGATGGCATGGCGCATGTGGTCGTGGCATTTGAGCGTGTAGAAGCTAATGATTCAGTAAGTTTTGTGGAGAGCGGCGAGGACGGACGATTTATAGCTGCGAACCTTGCCTCGGGCACCTATGATGTGTCGGCTATGGCTGCTGGAGGTGCATCGATTATTTATTACAGTGCCTACCAAGTAGACAAGGATATTGATAATCTCGAGCTTGTGGTCACCCGGCAGGATGAAGAGATAATAGAGGCTACGGATTTAGATGAGGTGCAGGTTACGGCTAAGATGCTTGAGCAGTACGTAGACCGCACGGAGATGTATCTTACCAAATACAATAGAAAATTCGGTATTAATGCACTGGATGCGATATCATCATTACCTATGTTTGTGCCGAAAATCAATAGCGAACGTCTGACAAGTCTAAAGGGTGCCGATGTGAATCTGCTAATCAATGGCCGGCGGGCATCGGTAGAGGAGTTGCAGAATCTTAAGGGTGATGATATTGCCAAGGTGGTATATTATGAAAATGTGCCTGCAAAATATGCGGGTATATATGGTGGGTCGGTGGTGGATATCCTGCTTAAGAAGCCGAAAGAGATTCAGGTGGCGGGGAATATATCTGCGGGTGGTTCAAATGCTGTGAATATTTCCGGGCGTGCCGGGGCAACTCTTATGACTGATAAGCATTATCTAAATGCCACTTTCAACATGCGAAACAGTAACCGCAATGATTATCATGCCTCCTCACTTTATGACTATGGTACTTTGGTGAATAGTTTTGAGGCCTCGGATGGTCATCAGCGTTCGACTACATCAACCACCCAGCTGGCTTATCAGCTCGATTTCAAGAATGATATGTTGTATATCAGAGGATTATATAATACCTCCAGTGGTAAGAATAGTACTCTTTACAAAATTCTTGAGTTGGGTGATGAAAAGGGGGTAGAGGGTAATCGGCAGTTGTCGTCGCGCCCGGTCAGGGATATGGCTGAGGTGGATCTTTACTATACTCATTCATTTGGCCAGGACCGGAATCTATGTATAGACGTAGTGAATTGGTTCAGCAAGACATCCCAATACGATACAAATCAGCAAAATGTGTCGGCAGAGTCGGCTTATGACAGCTATTACAATGAGTCATCCGTAAAGAATCGGATTTACGAGGTGGTGGGAAATATAATGTACTCTATGCCGCTATGGCATGGTTCGCTTTCGGCTTCGGTCTCTGAAAGATTTTCACGTATAGGGCAGAATTATTTTGATAATTTCTATACAGATGAACCCACGACAGAGCTCAACAAGCGCAGCGTAACGGCGGTAAATGCAAGTTACTCGCGCTCCTTCAACCGATTTTCGGCGTCGTTGAAACTGACAGCCTATTATCTACGCACATGGCTTGAGGAGACCACAGAGAATCAGTTTTTCCTCACTCCCACCATTGATCTGCAATACTATTTCAGCAATGCATTCATTATGAATTTTCAAGCATGGGCGCAATCATCGTCAAGATCTCTGGGCGTGATGAATGAGAACCGCTACTTTATTGACACATATTTTTTCAAGGAGAATCTGTCGTATATGAAATCTGTCAATAAGTATTGCGCTTACATTAACGCTACCCTTATGCCGCAGGGTTGGTCGATGATGCTGATGCCGATGGTGGGATTCAGCTATAATCGTCACCCATATGTCAACTTCATTTATCGCGATGGCGATTATTTCATAAAGCGTAGCCAGGAGATTACGGCAGAGCGGGAGCTGACCTATGGAGTAGTAGGGCAATGGATGCCTTTTAAAGGCATGCAGGTTTACGCGCGGGCCATGGGTAAATATCTGACATATTCCACTCCGGTAGAAAAAGTAAGGCAAAATTGGATTGATTTCCTTCTCAATGTGTCATACACTATCGGCAATGTGCAGCTCATGGCGCAGATGGATACCCCGGGTCAGCAACGCGATGGAGCCATGATAATACATCGTGGGTGGTCGGTAAGTTTCTCATGTCTGTGGAAGTATAAGTCATTCTTTGCAAATCTATCCTATAATTTTTATCAGAAGAATGATTGGAGGCGTGAAGAGATTCCCGGATTTATACATCTGGAGTCATCTTATTTCGATAAACAGGCATATTTGGTGGGCATCAACCTCGGCTATAGCTTCACAGCCGGTAAGTCGTCGATAGCGCGTAAACGCAAGCAGCTTTCAAACGCTGTGCAGGAAACAGGATTTGAATAGCCGCGCGAATAAGTAGGTATCTCTCAAAAATAATGCAAAACCTATTTTGAGAGATGCCTATGCCTCGCTCCAACAATGATGGCGTTAATGGAGTGGGGGTGGATATCTGGAATATTTTTAAGTAACTGCGGAGTTTCAGTGAAAAATCTGTAAGCAAATATGCGAAGTGTGGATAAAAAGCGTTAATTTTGCGTGCTAAATATCTCTCAAAAATAGTGCATGGCTAATTAAATAATGCATAGCTAATTTTGAAGAGATACTTAAGCGGCAACTTTGCGCGCATATTGAGTAGGTAATATGCTTTAGGCTCCATGCAGTGGGCATGAGATGGCGGCAAGGTTGCATGTAAAGTGAAAGAACCCTAATAATCCGCACCGAAAAAGTGAAATCAAGATATATCGGGCTATGGCTTCTGCTGGCTGTGTCGCTGGTGGTGTTTCTGCTGATTTCGTTTGCTGACGATATCACTCTCGGCGACTACACCATCCGTAAGGCCCCTTTCAGCGAGATGCTGCTCAAGGATGAGGCGGCTGAAATGCGCGAGGCTGAGATGCGCGATTCAATCGTGGTGGCCAAGCGTGAAGAACAGCGGCAGCACCGTGTGGAGATTGACTCCACCCCGCAGTCGATATTGCTCATCGGCGACTCCATGACAATGAACCTCGCGTTGCGTCTTGCCCAGTATGCCAAAGCCAACGGCCACACGCTGCATGCCGTAAACTGGGACTCCAGTTCGACTGTGAAGTGGGGCAAATCAACGCATCTGTCAGAATTTATCGAGGAGTATGGCGCAACATACGTATTCATCTCATTGGGCGCCAATGAACTCTATCTCAAGCATCCTGAAGGTCACCGCAAATATGTGGAGGCCATTATCGCCCAGATTGGCGATCTGCCTTATGTGTGGATAGGTCCGCCGAACTGGAAGGAGGATTCCGGGGTCAACGACATGCTCGAGAGTGCCTGCGCCGCAGGCTCCTTCTTCCGCAGCGCCGGCATGGAGTTTGAGCGCAAGAAGGATGGCGTGCACCCCACGCGTCGGTCGTCGGCATTGTGGATTGACAGTGTGGCCCGATGGATGCCTCATGCAGCGCACCCCATTTTGCTTCTCCCCCCTCCCGACTCATTGGGCAAGGTCAACGCCAATATAAAATTCATGAAGGCCACTGATGAATAATGAGCCGGTGGCCGGACGCTGTGCCTCGCAAAGTCTTTATTCACCCATCACTATAACATTACTGACCACAGATTAATGTTCTCAATCGACCAACTCCTGCACCAGTGCTCGCTCGCACTGCATAATATATGTGGAATGCTCGGTTATGACCCCCAGGCTCCGATGCTCTTCTCAAGCGGATTGTTCTGGATGTTGTTTCTGATTCTGCTGCCCGTGTACTCTCTGCTTAAGGGTAGCAAACCGAAGATGGTGGTCTTTATCGTCATCTTCTCACTATATTTCTACTATAAATCGTCGGGCCTCTTCTTCCTGATGCTCATAGCCACATCTTTCATCGACTGGGGCATATCATGGTGCATCGCGAAGTCATCGAGGCGGGGTGTGCGCAAGGCATGGATGTGGCTTTCGATACTTATCTCGCTCTCCATCTTGGGATATTTCAAATATGCCAACTTCTTCCTCTGGAACTGGAACCAGATGGTGCAGGGAAATTTCCAACCCCTCGACATCATCCTGCCGGTAGGCATATCCTTCTATACATTCCAGTCGATATCCTATGTGGTCGACGTGTATAAAGAGCGCATTGCCCCCACACGCAACTGGCTCGATTATCTATTCTTCCTCTCCTTCTTCCCGGCGCTGGTGGCAGGTCCGATAGTGCGCGCCGACTACTTCCTGCCGCAGCTCGAAAAGAATGAGCGCGCCACATCAGAGATGATATGGACCGGACTCTGGCTCATAATCATAGGTATAATAAAGAAGGCTCTCATAGCCGATTATATCGCGCAGTACAACGATTTGATATTCAACGATCCGGCCCTGTATACCGGAGTCCAGACCCTGATGGGTGTGCTCGGCTATACGATGCAGATATATTGCGACTTCTCGGGCTACTCTGACATGGCTATCGGTCTGGCGCTGATTATGGGCTTCCGCCTCGGCATCAACTTCAACGCCCCCTACCAGAGCCGCAACCTCACCGAATTCTGGCGCCGTTGGCATATCTCGCTCTCATCCTGGCTTCGCGACTATCTCTACATCCCCCTCGGCGGCAACCGCAAGGGTGTGTTCCGCACCTATCTCAACAACTTCCTGACGATGCTTATCGGCGGCCTCTGGCATGGGGCAGCCTGGAAATTTATCTTCTGGGGAGCCATGCACGGTGTGGGACTCGCTGTGCATAAAGCCTCACTCCCCCTGTTGAAGAGAATCCCCGACAATTTCCTGACCATATTTATCTCATGGGCGCTGACATTCATCTATGTCTCGCTGCTGTGGGTATTCTTCCGCGCTGCTTCATTTGAAGAGAGTGTGCTTATCATAAAGAATATATTTGTAGATTTCCACATTGACCAGCTGCCGCAATTCGCCGTAGCGCGTCCGCAGTGGTGCATAATGATGGGTGCGCTTATTCTATTCCACTTCCTGCCGCAAAGCTGGGGCGACGCGATGCAGCGCTTCTTCGTGCGCTCACCATGGGTAATCAAGTTGGGAATCTTCCTGGTGGCCGTGCAACTCGTAATCGAATTCATGAGTGCCGAAGTCGCCCCCTTCATCTATTTCCAATTCTGATAAGTGTTATAAGTATCTCTCAAAAATCAATTAAGAATCTCTCAAAAATTAGCTATACTTAATTTTTGAGAGATTCTTAATGTCCTTGCCATCGAACTTGTCGATAGAGATGGTGGGTTGAGGTACGTGTCTAATTGGCCTGCTTCGTAGCGCATTGTTGGCTCGTAAGATGCAATGATTTCAACTCTTCATTCGCATATTCGTTTTGATGTTAAAGATAATTGCTTTCTCTATTTCTTAATTTTCAAAATATTTTAATTTTATTTTGTTTTTTTATGAAAAAGAATTATCTTTGCATTCAAGAATAGCACTCTCGTGGTATAGTTGAATCGATGGAAACGATTTTACTCATTTCTATTGCTTTAATATATTGCTGAGCTGAGGATTTGCCAAAAGGGTAAATTTTGATATAAAGATTTAAATAAGCAAGCATTAATAGTAGTCATTTAATAGGAGAATATTTTAAAATAATTACTTAAGATGCTATTGAAGTTGTTTAAACTTTTTTCAAGTGCATGAGTAATTATGATTTTGAGTATGTTTCGGCTTTCGAAAAGGGAGCAATGAGGATATTTCGACCGATGATGAGGGACGAAAGATGTCAAAATTATAACTATGATTCGCTTGAAGAAACAAATACTTCATTTAATGATTTTCGTAAAAGGTTAAACAACATCTATCGATTCGATGCAAATATAAGTGATGTTTTTTTATTTGCCGGATAATACACACAGTCCCGAAAAGTTCTGCTCATCCGCTCATACAACACACATACGTTTACTCCGAATTTTGAAATCTTTATTTATTCTGAGAGTTAGTCATTTTAAGTCCAATAACAAAATCTTTTCTATGAAGCCAAGCAGGTATAACTACATCATACCTCATGGTGATGTAACATTATTTTTTAATGGCATCACTGATGCTTTTTTTGAGGTGCCGCAGGAGCGTGCGCATATTTATTCCGCCGTACTTGCCTCACCGAACCTTTATGCGTCTTCGTTTGAGTCGTTTATTCTCAAGCTTAAGAATAAAGGATTTATTCTCGATGATGAGGTTGATGAGAATAATTTGGTTGAGAATAAATATGTGGATTCATTGAATAAAGATGAATATCGCATAATGATTCTTCCAACGTATCAGTGCAACGTGAGATGTTGGTACTGTGTTCAGCATCACCAGAGTATAAGGATGACGGATGAGACGATTGAATCCATTAAGGCGCTTATCCTTAATGTTTGTGGAATGTCTGACATCAAAAGAGTGAGGATTTCATGGTTTGGAGGCGAGCCTTTGCTGGAGTACAGTATAGTCAAGGATTTGACTGCCTATACTAAAGCTGAGGTTGAAAAGTCAGGAAAGCACTTTGACTGCGATATTACAACTAATGGCACGCTTCTAAACGAAGATAGAATATTGGAACTATATGAATGTGGAGTTTCTTCCTATCAGATTACAATAGATGGTGAAAAAGCGGTCCATGATAAGATTAAAGTCCTTTCAAATAAATCAGCCTTTGATACCTCAATCAATAATATCAATTTGATTGCTCGATACACACCGTGCACTATACGTTTCAACTATACTCCCGAAAATCTTACACCGGAAAGGATTATAGAGGATTTAATGAGTAGATTGGATGTAAGTAATCTTCACAACATAAACTTTATGTTGTATAAGGTTTGGCAGGCAAACCAATCAGATATTGATGAGGCGAAAGTGGCCCATCTTGTGGAGTTGAGTGGTAGAAACGGTTTGGTTCCTCAACTGCCCACATGTAATCTTTGCTACGCGGATCATCAAAATTTCGTTTGTATTTTCCCTAACGGGAAAGTTGACAAATGTGACAATAAACCTTTGGACGAAGCCCAAGGTAAGATTGAGAATGGTCAAATAGTATGGGCTGAGGATAATCCTTCGCATGTTTCTGCCTATCGAAATAATCGATATCCATGCAGAAGTTGCAAGCATCTTCCCGTATGTTGGGGACCATGTGTGGCAAGAAGAGCCACAGATTTGTCATGTGCTGACAATCCTGAGTGTTGGTATGATGATAAAGATGGTGAGATTACAAGGTTTATATTGAACAAGTGCGAGAATGCCAAACAGATAGGGATAGTTTTTAACTCGATGAAACGTTAAGTTTTAGCGATGCCACTCTATAAACTGGAAAATTATGCAGCCATAAGGAAAGCTAGATAAACTTCACTATAAGTGTTCTTAATTTGAGCTGCTTTTGGGTATTTTATCAGTTGGAGGTAAGTTTGACCGATAAATGTTCCATATAAAAAGAGTAGCTAAAGAAGGTTTCTGTCGTGCAGCTGTTCGAACACGGTTAACAATGTAAGTAAATATGCAGATTTATCGACTATACTTTTTGATTTTACTTCTCTCAATGGGCTATGTGGTGTCTTATGGGGGGCGATTTCAAGATGGACATGATGATTTAAGTCTTGCTGCGGATTCTCTGCCGGAAGAGGTATCAGCAGTTGATACCCTTGATAATCTTGTGGTCACTGCCAGCTTGATTACCCGCAGGGGAAATGAGGATATTGTCACTGTGACTAAAGATATGCGCAAGAATTCACATAATGCAGGTGAATTGCTTGGTAAGCTTCAAGGGATGCATTATAATCCGATGTCTACTCAATTGACTTATAATGGTTCGAAAAACATAGTCATTTTAGTTGATAGCATTGAGAAGGATGAGAGCTTTATCAAACGTCTGAATCCTGATAGATTCGACCGCATAAATGTAATTCATTCACCAGTGGGTAAGTATGAGGGGTATGATGCGGTAATCAGTCTCCATACCAAGCGGCGCTACGTGGGTTATGAAGGTGGGTTGATAGGTCAGCTCAACAGTTGCGTGGGCAGCTCCAACGGCGAAGGTAAGGCGCTGAGCAATCTTCTTGGTATGGGGCAATTTATATATACTCGTGAAAAATTGAATTTTGATATCTTTTGCCGTTGGGAGTGGAATAGATCCGGCTTGGATGAACTTGTCGCTACCCGCTTTCCGCTTAACGGATATGAGGAGATGACGAATGAATCCAATGATAAAAATCCCAATAAGTACCTTTGGAATAGTCGCTCAATCATAGACCTGTCATTTGATTATGAATTCAACAGCAATCATTCTATTTCAGCAAAATTCAAAGTGGCGCCATCCTGGAGCCATGACGCGTATGCCTTTGATATGCTGCGTATAAATCAAATTCTTCAGACAGTGGAGAGTGTGCTGCAACACAGAACGCTGGATATCGACAATAAGATTGATTATGTAGGTGGCCTCTGGTATCGCGGCAACTTGCGTGGATGGATGCTTAATGCCTCTATGACCTATAACAATACCGGATACGATCGATTGTATAATATTTCAAATTCCTCCGGCTATATGCTTGAGGATAATCGCACTGTCAGAAACCGCTATTTGGCCTTAAGTGCGGACGTTACTCGATGGTTGGCTGATCAGAAGTGGATGATTTCGCTTGCAGATGACTTTGTGAAGTCGGATTTCGATGACAGGAGAAAAGAATCCAATCTGTGTCTTTCAAGCAGCAACGATTTGCGCAATACTTTGAATTTCTCGACCCAATTCCTTCCAGACTCGAGGTTCTCATTGGGAGCTAATGTCGGTTTTGCGGTGATGAAAAATAAATATCTTGAGCTTTCAGAGTCTCATCTTACCCCTTGCTATGGAGCGCAGATGAGCTGGCGACCGAATGAAAGAGTATTTTTGAGGGCAAATTATTCAGCAAAGGTTGCTTTTCCGGCACTGTCGACAATACAGAATCTGACTACGTTTACAGATTCTCTTGTTAGTTATACAGGTAACCCTGATTTAAGACCGACGCTGACCCACGAAGCCTCTCTGAATCTTAGTCTCCTCAATATGATTAATCTATCCGGACAATTTTCTCATGCAGGTAATACAGTGTCGAGTATAGTGGAGGCCGCATATGGACAGCTGCCGACAGGTGCGACCACCGATTATGCTTCTTTCCGCTATCAAAACAGTAGCTCTACATATTGGAAAGTAAACATCAATTTCTATAAAGACGTGCATGCTCATTGGCAGATATCAGCAAATGCCGGTGTAGAGGGGAGAGCTGCATCATATAAAGATTATAAGGAGTCGTTGATTCTGCCCACATATGACTGGTATGTCATGTATCATGCCCTTCAGGGATCCTTGCAGGTGATTTTAAGTGGAAGCATGACTCCAAATGTTGTGATTTCACCACAGATGAAGATGTGGAACACTGAAGATGTGTTTGCATTAGCCGTTACGAAATATCTATTTAACTACCGGCTTCAATTACTTGCGATGTGGCAGTTGCCGCTGCACATATGCAGTGGCAAATGGCATGGAGGCCTTAAGTCGCAGCCGTATGTGACCCAATATTGGGGAAGCAATCAGTGGCGTCACAACAATTCTCTGCAATTCAGTTTTGTCTATACCTTTAATGGTGGCCAATCCGTAAAAAGATACAACCGTCAGAGCGTGACGGTCGATATATAATGCCAGCAGACACCTCCGGCTCAACACCACAGACTGGCCCGAAGTCCTGTTTAGGAGTTGCGCTATGTAGAAATGCTGCCACTGTGGCAAGAGAAAAGTCTTGCACTAGCAATAAAATGAAAGATTTCCACCTGTGCATGGAGACGGCAGCAAAAGCGTTGATAACAGAATGAAATTGCATTTACATTTGTTAACATTTATTTACGAATTTTGATTTCATTGATTTACAACGCGATACGAAGCAAAAACAATAAAAATTGATTTTTTTTTGCCGCAGGGCTTGCACAGCGCTGAAAAATGCTGTAACTTTGCAATCGCAAATGAGAAACGCCCCTCACTGAAA
>OFFN01000989.1_pt1 | contig 17654 bp, 11 predicted proteins | sample 1521381 | NCBI WGS metagenome assembly OFFN01 (sample SAMEA3504112, study PRJEB24116) | mouse gut metagenome | biome: mouse gut; feature: mouse-associated habitat; material: faeces | place: Denmark | collected 2011 | reverse complement strand
ACCTGCGACCACCTGGTCCCAAACCAGGTGCGCTACCGGACTGCGCTACGCCCCGATTTGCGAGTGCAAAATTAGCAAATAATTTTCAGCCATGCAAATTTTTCTAGGTAAAAACCTATCGTGCGGTTTGAGTGTTTTACTCTAAAACATATTTGTCATGAATAATAAAATTATGAAAAGCCGAATGGCGGCAGTGGTGATTGTGGCGATAATCGTACTATCTGCCATCGGTATATGGCGACGGTGCAGCACGACATCTTCTACCTTAGCCAACGACTATGTAAAACCGTCGGGCGACACATTGTCGGTAGCGATAGAGATGTCGCCTTTGACCTACACTCTGCACAATGACACCGCCGAGGGATTTGACTATGAGATATTACGCCAGATAACATCAGCCCACGGAAGAGTGGCACGCTTCTATCCGGTGAGTGAACTCGAAACCGCCTTCCAAGGTTTATACGAAGGTCAGTTTGACCTACTTGTTGCTTCAATGCCTTCAACAAACGCACTAAAAAAGTATTTTCCGCTTACCGACGCTGTATATATCGACAAGCAGGTGCTGGTACAGCGCGGCGACAGCTCGACAACAGGCTTTATCAGCTCTCAGGAACAACTCATGGGTGATACCGTATGGCTCGCCGAGGGCTCTCCTTTCCGCACACGTCTTTCCAACATGACGCGTGAGCTCGGCGATTCTATTCATGTAGCCACCAAAGCGGGCTATTCAGCCGAACATCTTGCTATCATGACAGCTATCGGCGAAATACCGCGGGCAGTTGTAGGCGAAGCGGTAGCGAGGAGATTGGCTCCGGATTATCCCGAGCTCAACTACTCCACCCCGATTTCGTTGAGTCAATTCCAATGCTGGGCGGTAGCACCGGGCGACTCCACTTTGCTTGATTCTCTCAATACTTGGCTTGGAGAGTTCAAGACTACACCGGCATTTGAACGCCTTGCCGAACAATATCTGAGCCGCTGACGTTTAAAAAGCATTAAAACATAACCAAAATTCATTTACAACTATGGCAATACCTGCACAGACAACAATAACACTTCACAATGAAAGCAAAATAAAGGCCGCACCGGGCACACTTCTCGACGCGCTGCAGCGCCGTCACACCTCACGCGAATTTTCGGAAGAACAATTGTGCGAGCGACATCTCTCACAGATTCTGTGGGCAGCATACGGCGTAAACCGTCCGGACGGGCACCGAACCGCCCCGGCGGCGATGGGAATATATGCACTGCGCATATATGCAGTCACTGAAAAAGGTATTTTTCTATATCATCCGGCGGCCAACGAGCTGATAGAGGTGTTATCGGGAGATTTCAGAGGTTATGCAGGCAAACAGGATTTTGTAAAGACAGCACCTCTCAATCTCATCGTCTATGCGGATTACAACGCCTTCCGCACCGGCGACCCAAACGTAGACAATATCATGGTCGGACACGAGGCGCGCATGGCAGCCCTCGACGCCGGAGCCGCGGCAGAGAATGTGTATCTCTACTGCGCCTCCGAGGGTATAAATGTTGTAGAACGGATGTTGTTTGACAGCACTACTTTCGCGGGTATTATGGGCTTGCCCAAGTCATATAATTTTATGCTCGCCATGACCGCCGGCTACCCATGCGAATAGCAACAGCCGGCTAAAACTCGCTTGAGAAGTGGAAGCGGATTTTCGGGAAGTCGTTCTGCGCCATTGTCAGGACGAACTGAGAGTCGGCAAGGAAAACGTCGCGACCGTCGCGGTCGACAGCCATAAACTGGTGCTTACGCTTCTTGAAAGCCTCGAGGGCGGCAGCGTCGTCGCTCTCAATCCAGCAAGCCTTATACATTGACATCGGCTCCCAACGGCATTGAGCGCCATACTCATGGAGGAGGCGATATTGTATCACCTCAAACTGAAGCTGGCCCACTGTGCCGATTACCTTGCGGCCGTTGAACTGATGGATAAAGAGCTGGGCAACACCTTCGTCCATCAGCTGCTGTATGCCTTTCTCAAGCTGCTTTGCTTTCATGGGGTCGGTGTTCTCGATATACATGAACATCTCCGGCGAGAAGCTCGGCAAGCCCTTGTAGTGAATTTCCTCTCCTTCAGTAAGGGTGTCGCCGATCTTGAAGTTACCTGTATCGGGAATACCGACGATATCGCCGGGGAATGCCTCGTCGACAATGCTCTTTTTCTGAGCCATAAAAGCGGTAGGCGCGGCGAAACGGAGAGTCTTGCCTGTGCGCATTTGCTTGTAGGGGGCATTGCGTTCAAAGCGGCCTGAGCACACTTTTACAAAAGCTATACAGCTGCGGTGATTAGGATCCATGTTTGCATGAATCTTGAATACAAATCCGCTGAAATGGTTTTCATCGGGATTTACCTTGCGCTCGATAGCCTCGACAGGACGCGGAGCGGGGGCGATCTTCACGAAGCAGTCGAGAAGCTCTTTCACACCGAATGTATTGAGAGCCGAACCAAAGAAAACCGGGGCAAGCTTGCCTGCGAGATATTCCTCGACATCGAATTCGGGATAGACGCCTTCGATAAGCTCGAGGTCGTCGCGGAGCTGACGGGCGTCCTGCTCACCGACAGCCTCGTCAATGCGCGGGTCTTCGACATTGTCGATTTCGACACGCTCGGTGGCTTTCTGCTTGTCGGGGGTGAAAAGGTCGATGGCGTGCTCATATATATTATATACGCCCTTGAATTTTGCGCCTATATTGATCGGCCACGAAAGCGGACGGACAGATATCTTGAGCTCGCTCTCAAGTTCGTCGAGAATCTCGAAGGGATCGCGGCCCTCGCGGTCGAGCTTGTTTACAAAAATAATAACGGGGGTGTTGCGCATGCGGCAGACCTCCATGAGCTTACGAGTCTGCGCCTCGACACCTTTCGCCACATCGACAACGATAATAACGCTGTCGACAGCAGTAAGGGTGCGGTATGTGTCTTCAGCGAAGTCTTGGTGGCCGGGGGTATCAAGGATATTGATTTTGTAATCACCATAGTTGAAGCCCATCACCGATGTAGCTACCGAAATACCACGCTGCTTCTCAATCTCCATCCAGTCGCTGGTGGCAGTTTTCTTAATCTTATTGCTTTTAACGGCTCCGGCGATGTGGATAGCTCCGCCGAAAAGGAGCAGTTTCTCGGTAAGTGTTGTCTTGCCGGCGTCGGGGTGCGAAATGATTGCGAAAGTGCGCCGGCGGCTTATTTCATCTTGTAGTGATGCCATGATTAATTAACGTTGATACGGTCGAGGCAACGGCGCAGCGAGGCCTGCCAGTGGGGAATCTTAATGCCGTATGTGGCTTTTATTTTAGATTTGTCGAGGACAGAGAAATAAGGGCGCGTGGCAGCCTGCGGAAAATCGGCCGACGGTATCGGCATGATAGCCTCGGCGCGGTCGGGCATGCCGGCATACTCGAGTGTGGCCACGGCAAAATCGTACCATGAGGCGACACCTTCGTTTGAATAATTGAAAATACCGGGAGTCCAATGTCCGGAGAGCACGATTTCGGCGATTGCAGCGGCAAGATCGGCAGCGTAGGTAGGTGTGCCTATCTGGTCGGCGACTACGCGGAGAGGTGCGGTCTTGCGGCCAAGCTCAAGCATTGTCTTTACGAAATTGTGGCCGTGGGGTGAATAGAGCCAGCCGGTGCGGATTATCATGCTGTCAGGGGCGAGGCCTATGAGAGCTGTCTCACCCTTGCGCTTGGTGACGCCATAGACCGAGAGGGGCTCGGGCTTGTCAATCTCGCGATAGGGGCGGCAAGAGTTGCCGTCGAAAACGTAGTCGGTGGAAATATGTATAATCTTGAAACCGAGCTCATCGGCGAGTCGGGCGATGTTTGAGACGGCGTCGACATTTGCAGCAGAGCACTGCAGTTTCTGCTCTTCGGCACGGTCGACGGCTGTGTAAGCAGCGCAATTTATGACATGGCTGAAATCTCCGGTCTGCAGATAAGTTTCCACAGCCTGACGGTCGGTAAGGTCAAGGTCTTCTATATCAATAAAAACCGAGCAACCGGGAGCCCGCTTTTCGAGTTCACGTTGCAATTCACGGCCAAGCTGGCCTTTGCTTCCTGTAACGAGTATCTTCATACTATTCGCTTTGAGAGTGCAAAATTACAAAAAAAGCAAGATATAGGCAAACTAATCGTGGTGGTAAGGTTCGCCTCGCGATATCGTGCCGGCACGGTAGAGCTGTTCTACGGCAAAGAGGCGGGCCAACTCGTGAGGCAAGGTCATAAGCGACATCGACAGTTTCATATTCGCACGCATGTGCATTGCCGCTCCGAATCCGTATGGGCCGCCGATAACGAATATCAGGTTGCGCGGGAGCTCGACGGCTTTGCGGGTTATAAATTCCGACAATTGCCGGGAGGTCATTTCCTTACCATGCTCATCGAAGAGTACAACGAAGTCGCCATTGCTGATTTCAGCCATAAACCGGTCAGCCTCGGCGTCTTTCTGCCTCACAGGGTCGGCGACTCCACGGCCGAGCCTGACATCTGCAAGTTCAACCAATTCGAAGGGCCAATAAAACGGAATCTTGTCGGCATATCTCTTTACCAACTGAGCTACGGCCCCATCGCGCACCGCGCCCATACATAGCAATTTGATTTTCATGCGACAAAATTACTAATAAGAGCTTGGACAGACAAATAAAAATGGGGATACACAAGAAAATGTATGCGAAAAATGCGTAACTTTGCAGCCGCAATGAACAGTGTACTCGACAGACTCTCCGCGCTGCTAAGCTACGACGCAGCTTCCCCGATGCTCTTCAACTCGGGGCTTTTTCTTGTGCTCTTCGCAATCTTCCTCCTCATCTATCAGTCAGTGCGTGGCTACCGCACCGTAAAGATGTTGCTCGTAATCTTATTCTCGCTTTATTTCTATTATAAATCGAGCGAGTGGTGCGTGGTGATACTCTGCGGTGTCTGCCTGAGCGATTATCTGCTTGGGCTATGGCTCGGCGCAGCGCGTGCCGATTGGCTCAGACGCTCGATAGTGGCGCTCAATGTGGTGGTCAATGTAGGCATGCTGGTGTATTTCAAGTATGTCAACTTACTGTTTGACGCCTTTACGAGTATCATAGGCTCACATTTCGACCCGCTCGATGTGATATTGCCTGCCGGAATATCGTTTTTCACCTTCCGCTCAATCAGCTATATGGTTGATATCTACCGGGGACAACTTGAGCCGTGCCGCAATCTGCTCGACTATACATTTTACCTCACATTCTTCCCGCCCTTGCTTGCCGGCCCTGTGGTGAGAGCCAAGGATATGCTTCCGCAGGTAAGAGAGAATGCCAAAGCTACGCCGGCAATGATGTCGGAAGGGCTGTTTTTGATAATGACCGGCCTGATAAAGAAAGTTGTCATAGCCGATTACATCAGCGGCAATTTTGTAGACCGTATTTTCGACAATCCCCTGCTCTACAGCGGATTTGAGAATCTGATGGGCTGCATAGGATTTACCATACAGCTCTATTGCGACTTCTCGGGCTACTCTGACATGGCTATCGGCCTTGCGCTGCTGTTAGGCTATCGCTTCAAAGAAAACTTCGCAGCACCTTTCAAGTCGCAGAGCCCTACGGAATTTTGGCGTCGCTGGCATATCTCGCTGTCGTTCTGGCTGCGCGATTACATCTATATACCCCTCGGCGGCAACCGAAAAGGCCGTGCGCGCGCCTATATCAATCAGGTGGTGACAATGGTAATCGGCGGCCTCTGGCACGGAGCTTCATGGATGTATATCATCTGGGGCGCCTACCACGGACTCCTTCTGGTATTGCACAAGGCCATAAAGCGCGTGTGGCGTCTGCCCGAGGTGATGAAAGGTCGCCCGGAAGTAAAGCTCACAAACATCGCCATAACATTTACCCTCATCGTAATCGGCTTCACATTCTTCCGCGCTCCGTCGCTTCAGACCGTGGCTGAAATCGGAGAGCAGATTTTCACCAATTTCCACCTTGATGTGGCTCCGCAATTCATAGAGAGCTATCTTATGATTGTGCTTGCTGCCGCTGCGGGCTATATCGCCCACATCACTCCGCGGGCATGGACAACGGGGGCGGCCGAAGCATATATGGCAATGCCTGTACTATGGCAGTCGTTGCTGTTGGCGACGATACTTTTCATAGTCATACAAACGCGCCAGAGCGAACTCGTGCCATTTATTTATCTTCAGTACTGAACCAAACATTTTTCCGGGGTGTTATAAGTGAAAACACTTTTAATTCACCGGAAATTATGAAATTCTTAAGACTGCTTCTATTATCATTAGTAATCATTACAGCCTGCGGCCGACCGGCGGCATGCTCGCGAGTTGTATATTTAGGCGACAAGAGTTATGTGCTTGTAGGCCGGACACTTGACTGGCGCACGCCTATACCAACCAACATTTATGTATATCCACGAGGCATGGAGCGGACGTCAATGCCTGCTCAGCCTTGGCTTAAATGGAAATCGAAATATGCCTCGGTGCTCGCCGTGGGCTACGACGGAGGTGTTACTGAGGGCATGAATGAGGCCGGGCTTGTTATGAACGGTCTTTTCTGCAAAGGAACCATCTATAAAGAATCCACAGGCAACGATAAAATGCCTGTGATGAGCCTTGCAGTTCTGGTAAGCTATTTTCTCGACAATTTCTCCACTGTAGACGAAGTGGAGACTTGGCTCAAAGCCAACGAGTTCGCCATCTTCGGCAAGACCTTCGACGGGGGCACCGTATCGACACTTCACTGGGCCCTTACCGACACTACCGGCGTGACCCTGCTCATGGAATATGTAGACGGCAAACTCAACACCTACAAAGGCCGAGAGCTGCGAGTTCTCACCAACGACCCTCCACTCCCACAGATGAACGCCATCGACCAGTATTGGACACAGGTAGGCGGCGTAAACATGCTGCCGGGCACAGTGAGAAGCTCCGACCGCTTCGTACGCGCCTCGTTCTTCATCAAACATGTGCCCACCGATTTCGACTATCCTCAGGCTCTCGGCTCGCTTATGAGTATCATGGGCACGGTGTCAGTTCCTTACGGCTACGAAATTGAAGGCGAACCCAATGTATCATCGACACAATGGACATCGGTAGCCGACTGCACCGGTGGCAAATACTACTTCAAACTCGCCACCTCAACCGGAGCGCTATGGGTAGATATGGGACGCCTCGTGCTGACTCCCGGAGCGCCGGTTCTCAAACTCGACATGAGCAAACATGCCCAAGCCACCGGCTGCGCCAATAATCTTCTTGAAAAATCGGCACCGTTCACTCCTATGTGGTAAATATACATCTCGGACCACAAAAACGCTGAGAATTAATAATATACATCTATTCCAGACCCCATGCGGGGAGGCGTAAGAATTCAGACTTGCGACTCCCCGTATGATTTTTTAAACATTATTTGCACATTATTTTAATGATTATCCTTATCTTTGTATCGGTAAATGCCACAACTAATGAATATTCCAAATATATATCATACATAAACACGCTCTATGAAGATTATCTTCAATATCCGATACCGAACCAACTGGGGAGAGTCGGTATACATTGTCGGCGATGTCGACGCCCTCGGTGGGGGAGATTACAACAAAGCCATAAAACTTAAGCTTGACGGAAATGACCGATGGTCTGCCGCTATTGAAACGCCTGTAAAAGAAGGCGGAATCTCATATCATTATTTTGTGCGCAGCGATGAAGGCGCTGTAAAAGATGAATGGGGAAAAGGCAACAGATTATTGGCTGCCGAGGAAGGCTCATACCGAGTATATGACCGTTGGCAAGACCAACCGTTCGACAAGCCTTTCTATTCGTCGCTTTTCACAGAGTGTGTTTACCGTCAGAATTATCACGATGGCATAGAGACCCCAACCCGCGGTTTCACCCTTTTCGAGGTTGCAGCCCCGATGGCAGGCGGCGACAATGTAGTGGCAATCTGCGGCAGCTGCGACAATCTCGGCAATTGGGATCCGGCGCGTGCAATACGTCTTTCAAATTTCAGCTATCCTGTATGGCAAGGAAATGTGCCGTCAGAAGGGCTCGACGCCGATACCGAATATAAATTCCTGATTCTCAACCGCCATACCGGCGAAGTTGTCGCTTGGGAAGGCGGAGCGAACAGGCGTTTAGGCGTATCAGCCAATGTAACCGACGCAACAGTGCTTTCCGGCATGCGCTTCATCAACAATATGGCGCTCTGGAAAGGTGCGGGCACAGCGATACCGGTATTCGCTCTTCGCAGTTTCGAAGATATGGGCGTCGGCGATTTCTACGACCTCAAGGGCATGATCGACTGGGCAGCCGCCACACATCAGCGTGTGCTCCAGCTACTTCCAATCAACGACACCACCATGACCCATACATGGACCGACTCATATCCCTACAACGCCAACTCCACTTTCGCACTACATCCGATGTATCTGCGCGTGAGCGAGCTCGGCGAGCCGGCAGAAGAGTCGCGCCGTGAATACTATAAGGCAGCCGCAGAAGAGCTCAACGCTCTTGATACAGTAGACTATGAGCGGGCCAACAAGCTCAAAGACGAATATCTGCGCGAGATTTTCGCTCAGGAAGGAAGCAAGACACTTGATTCGGCCGACTACAAAACATTCGTAGAGCGCAACAGCACATGGCTGCTGCCCTACTCTGCCTTCTGCGCCCTCCGCGACAATTTCGGCACTCCCGACTTCAGCAAATGGGGTGAATACTCACAATACTCCGACAAAGTATTGGCCAAAGCCCGCAAAAAATTTGGAGCGGAGATGGATTTTGTATGCTACGTACAATATCATCTCGACCGTCAAATGCGCCATGTGCATGACTATGCGGCAAGCAAAGGCGTAGCGCTCAAAGGCGACATTCCAATCGGCATTTCACGTACAAGCGTCGACGCATGGACCGACACTCGCCTCTTCAATATGGACTGCCAGGCCGGCGCGCCACCGGATGACTTCTCTGTCCTCGGCCAAAACTGGGGCTTCCCGACCTATAATTGGGAAGAAATGAACAAAGACGGCTTCGCATGGTGGAAAGCCCGCTTCGGCAAGATGGCCGAATATTTCGACGCCTACCGCATTGACCATGTGCTCGGATTCTTCCGTATATGGCAGATACCCATGGACGCCGTCCACGGACTCTTGGGCTACTTCAATCCCGCGCTGCCTTTCAGCGTAGATGAAATGCGCTATAACTACGACTTCTGGATTGATGTAGACGCACACACCAAGCCCTACATCATGGATTACTTCATCGAAGACTTCTTCGGGTCCTACACATCAGAGGCAACCAAGAAATTCATGACAAAAAGCAAGGGTGGCCGCTATACACTCAAAAGTGATTACAACACACAGCGCAAGGTTGTCGATTACTTTGCCGGTCAGGAAAAGAACGAGAAGAATACCCGTCTGTGCAACGGTCTGCTCGGACTTATCGACGAAGTTCTCTTCATAGAAGACCCTGTAGAGAAAGGCAAATACCACCCGCGTATCTCAGCCCAGTACACCTACGTGTACCGCTCTCTCAACGACTACGAGCGCTGGTGCTTCAACCGCCTTTACAATGACTTCTTCTACCACCGTCACAACGACTTCTGGTATGGCAAGGCTATGTGGAAACTTCCGCCGCTTATCGACTCGACAAATATGCTGTGCTGCGCCGAAGACCTCGGCATGATACCGGGCTGCGTGCCGGCAGTAATGCAGCAGCTTGAGATTCTGTCGCTTGAGATACAGCGTATGCCCAAAGATCCCAACAGCAAGTTCGGCAATACTTGGAATTACCCCTACTACTCGGTATGCACCACCTCAACCCACGACATGGGCGGTATCCGCCAATGGTGGGAGGAAGACCGCGACAACACCCAGCGCTACTACAACGAGGTGCTTCATGAGTCGGGAGCGGCGCCCTACTATGCCGAGCCATGGATATGTGACCGCATTGTAGACATGCACCTGCAATCGCCGTCGATGTTGTGCATACTTCCGCTTCAGGATTGGCTGTCGGTAGACGGCTCCATCCGCCGTGAAGACCCGCGCGAAGAGCAGATCAACGTGCCTGCCAACTCACGTCACTACTGGCGCTACCGCATGCACCTGCCGATAGAAGACCTTCTGGCCCATACAGATTTCAATAACTATATAAAGGAAAAGATAGACAATACAGGCCGATGACCGAAAAAGAGTACCGCAAGACATATTGCCCTGCGGTACTCATATAACTTAACATCAGTCAGGCAAAAAAGGAATAAAGGTAAAAAGGCAATATAATTGTCCTGTAATTGTGTAATATCTGAAAGGTATACTCTAATCAGCCACAGGCATTTGCCTTTTCAACTTCCTTTACCTATTCAACTTAGAGCTTGCGAAAGTTGAATCATATAATTGATACATGCGCATAATCTGGAAGATATTTAGAGCTTTCGTATCCGTGTTGCTGCTGCTGGCGATTTCGCTACCGGCAGCAATTTACGTGATATTGTCGCTCGATCCGGTACAACGCATGATCCGCGACACGGCCGAAGAGCAACTCAGCGATCTGCTTGGCGCTCAGGTAGATGTAGGCAAAATCACGATATATCCTTTCAACCGCGCTACGGTAGAAGGTATTTCGCTCGTGCTTGAACAAGACACGGTAGCGAATATCGAGACCGTGTCGGCCGGCTTTGAACTTATGCCGTTGCTGAGCCGTGGAGAAGTCGTAGTCGACTATGCCCTGCTTGACGGAGTAGCGGCACACATCAACCGTGCGGATGAACACTCCCCTCTCAACATACAGCCAATAATCGACAGGCTCAAATCAGACAAGCCCTCACAGAAAAAGCAATTTCAGGTAGAAATCAGCACGGTGATAGTGCGCCGAGCCTCAGCCACCTACGACGTTCTTTCTGCCGCAGAGCCCGATTCAGCCCGTTTCGACCCCAAGCATATAGCCATAAACGATCTGGCGTTGAACGCATTTATCCCACAGATAAGCGACGAAGGCTTTTCGGTAAATCTCGACCACCTGTCATTTTGTGAGCGCAGCGGTTTCGTCTTGGATAAGCTCACTGCAAAATGCCATATCTCCCCCGACGAGATCTCGCTTGACAACTTCACTCTTGCACTGCCTAATTCATATCTTGCATTGGCACCGCTGAAAATCAGCCCGCAGGATAGTCTGCCGGTGTCGGCGCTACGCAATCTTTCAGCGCGGGTGTGCATAGAAGATGTATCGGAAATCTATCCGCCCGACCTGCAGGCCTTCGCGCCCATCCTTGCAGGTGTCAGACGCAGCTTCGACATACATCTCGAAGCGCTTGCGAGCATGTCGGCGGTAGATATAAGAAGCTTCAGACTCACAGAGAATGAAAGAGAGGCCATCGATATCAACCTTGAGGCCTACGCCACCGGCCTTGACTCCATTGCCGGCATGCACTATAAAATCACGCGCGGCAACATTGACATCAACGGGCTTGAGCTGAGCGCGCTTCTTCCGTCCGTGATTAAGAAAGACGCACGGCGCACTCTCGAAAAAATGCCCGACCTGCGCTTCAGCATACTTGGCGAAGGCACACTTGAAAGGGGTAACGTAAGCCTTGCAAGCGAAGGCACTGCCGGCAACATCGACCTCGCAGCCAATTATCTGCGACGAGGCAATATCAATATCGTCGACGGCAATGTAACCATCGCCGGCTTCGACGCGGGCCTTTTATCGGGCAATCAAATGCTCGGTATCGTAGACGCCTCGGCAGATTATACGGTTTCATTCGGCCGCAGGTTCAGATCCGGCTCCGGGACATTGGTTATCGACAAAGCCGAATACAACGGCTACACTTACAGCAATATTTCTGCAACTGCCGATTTCAGCAGCCCACAGAAAGGAGAGGTAAATGTAAGCATTTCAGATCCGGCCGCACGCATTAAGGCTTACGCTATCTACGACGGCGAAAGCGAGCACAAATCATTTGACGCCACTGCCGCGGTTGCCGACCTTGACCTTGACATCCTCGGCCTGTCACATTCACATCCGGGCTACAAACTCTCAGGCAAACTTCTTGCCAATATAGCCGATATAAATCTGCAACGACTTGATGGCGAGATCGATATCTCCGATTTCCGTTGGGTAGATCGACTCGGAGAGGGAATGTCGGTCGACCGTCTGCGCGTCACCGCCACACCCGATGACCGACACGCTGTAATAAGCGTGGAGTCACCTTATATCAACGGGCGACTGAGCGGCCATTACGATTTCGGCGCCCTTGTGCCCCAGCTCAAGAACATGCTCTACCATTTCATGCCGGCATTGGAACCGGCTGACAATATGCCGAACGACAAAATCGCGGGCTACAACAATTTCACATTCGAGTTCAATATCGGGCAGACACTTAAGCTAAGTGAATTTTTCAAGATTCCGGTGCAGAATCTCCATGACGCGACATTGACCGGCAAGGTAGATACACAAGGAGGATATGCCAATGTAGACTTAAATATACCATACCTCTACAATGGTAAAGTGATAGAAAACACAGATGTTTTCGGCCAATTCGACATTGCCGGAGGAGAGGCGATGGTTTATGCCACTACCAAAATGCCTACCAAGAAAGGCGACATGACAGTGGCTGCCACCATACGGGGACGCGACAACAATATAAACACCCATATCGACTGGGATATCGCACGCCGCATACCACTCAACGGCACCATGGATTTCGCCGCCACCCTCCTGTCGACTCACGCTCCGGCAGGCGCACCATTTCCTGTCGAGGCTATTCTTGACATGAAACCGGGTACTATCAATTTCGGCGACGAGACATGGAATATCGAGTCGTCACGAATACATATCACACCCGAGAACCTGAATGTAAGCGGATTCGCTCTCGACACCGGCCTGCAACGTATAGAAATAGACGGAGACATCAGCAAGCAGGAGGAAGACAATCTCATAGTGTCGCTTAGCAATGTGAGCCTGCTGCCGATTTTCGAGACACTTGAAATTGACAAAGCATTGATCGGAGGGCGCGCAACCGGCCGTATCACAGCGTCGGAATTACTCAGCGGCGCTCCCCGCCTCCAATGCCCGCAGCTTCATGTAGATTCGATAGGCTACAACCGCTGCCCGATAGGCAATGCCGACATAACAGCCGATTGGAATAACGAACGCAAAGGAATTTACCTCGACGCCGCCATCAAGGGCTTCGAGGGCAAACATTCACGTATCGACGGCTATATTTTCCCGATGACAGAAGCTCTTGACATCAATTTCGCCGCCGACAGCATACCGGTATCATTCCTCAAACCGTTTATGTCGGCCTTTGCGAGCGATGTCACAGGCCGTGCCTCGGGTCACTGCCGCCTCTTCGGCACATTCAAGGAGATTGACCTCGAGGGCGACATATATGCCGACAATGTCGGTATAAAAATCGACTTCACCAACACGATGTACCATGCAAGCGACAGCGTACATCTGCGCCCGGGCCGCATACAGCTCGACAATCTTCTTATCCGTGACCCCGAAGGCAACACAGCGCGCCTGTCGGGAGAAGTGGGGCATACATTCTTCAAGGCCCCGACATTCAAATTCAACATCACCAATGCCCGCAATTTCCTGAGTTATAACGTGACATCGAAGCAGAATCCTGACTGGTACGGCACTATCTACGGCAATGGCGGGGCGTCGGTGACCGGCTGGCCGGGAGTGGTGAATATTAACGTAAACATGACCACGGCACCAAGGTCGACATTTACCTTCGTGCTGTCAGACCGCCTCGACGCCGAGGATTATTCGTTCCTTACATTCCGCGACGTCACCCCCGACTCACTAAAGGCTCCGGAAAAGAACATCGACGACACTCCGCTTATTGTCAAGGCTTTAAAAGAAAGCATGGCGAAAAATGAAGACGAAGAATCTTCACAGTACAACATGGATATAATCGTCGGCGTCACACCCGACGCACGTATCAGTCTTGTGATGGATCCCGACGGAGGCGATGAAATCAAGGCTGTCGGGGCCGGCAACCTTCATCTCGGTTACCACTCCGCCAACAACGACCTCAATATATGGGGCAAGTATGTGGTGCAGTCGGGAAGCTACCGCTTTACCCTGCAGGATATTATCATCAAGGATTTCCGAATCAGAGAAGGCAGCGAGATACAATTCGACGGCGACCCCTACGGAGTGAAAACGAAACTTTCGGCCTATTATGCCACCAACGCCAACCTGAGCGACCTTGATGAATCGTTCCTGCAGGATAAGGAAGTGGCACGCACAAATGTGCCCGTACACGCACTCATGCAGGTAAGCGGCGATATCCGTCAGCCGGTGATATCTTTCGACCTCGAGTTCCCTACCCTTACGCAAGACACCTACCGCAAAGTACGCAGTATCGTGAGCACCGAAGATATGATGAACCGCCAGATTATCTACCTGCTCGCTCTCAACCGCTTCTATACGCCCGATTATATGGCCTCGACCACCAAAGGCAACGAGCTTTTCTCTGTCGCCTCGTCGACAATATCGAGCCAACTCGGCAACATGCTCGGAAAACTGAGCGAAAACTGGAGTATAGCGCCGAATCTCCGAAGCGACCGCGGCGACTTCTCAGACGTCGAGGTTGACCTTGCACTATCAAGCCGATTGCTCAACAACAGGCTTATATTCAACGGCAACTTCGGCTATCGCGACAAATCGCTCAACAGCAACCAGTTTATCGGCGATTTCGACATCGAATACCTCCTCAACAAACGCGGTACATGGCGACTTAAAGCCTACAACCGCTACAACGACCGCAACTTCTACGTGCGGTCGGCTCAGACAACGCAAGGCGTGGGCATTATGTTCCGCCGCGACTTCGACCGTCTTTTCAATTTCCTGCGTCCTAAAAAAACAGAACGCACAGACTCAACAACAACCGACAGTATATGGAATCAATCCGACAACTCTATAAAATAGGCCACGGGCCAAGTAGCTCGCACACTATGGGGCCACAGAAAGCGGCCGGCATATTTGCCGAGCGCAGCCGAGGCAAGGCGGCTCGCTATGTAGTGACGCTATACGGCGCCTTGGCCGCCACCGGCAGAGGCCACCTTACAGACCAAGCCATTCTCAATGTTCTCACGCCTATCGCTCCGGCCGAGATTGTATGGAAACCTGATACTGTACTGCCGTTCCATACCAATGGAATGCGCTTTGAGGCACTCGACAGCACCGGCAATATCGTTGACTCTTGGACGATATACTCTGTTGGCGGCGGAGATATTGTAGAAGAAGGTATGCCACGCACGGCGTCAGACCCGATTTATCCGTTGACGAAAATCAAAGACATTCAAGCAGAATGTGAGAAAAACGGCACAAGCTATTGGGAGTACGTAGACCGCTATGAAGACGCCGGTATATGGGACTATCTGCATGAGGTATGGGAAGTGATGAAAGCTGCCGTACAACGCGGAATCGAGGCCGAGGGAGTGCTGCCCGGAGGACTCGGTGTACGCCGCAAGGCTGTAAGCTATTATGTTCATGCCGAGGGATACAACCAATCGCTCAAAAGCCGTGGCCTCGTTTATGCCTACGCTCTCGCCGTAAGCGAGGAAAATGCGTCGGGCGGCAAGATTGTGACAGCACCTACATGCGGCTCCTGCGGCATAGTGCCGGCAGTGCTCTATCATCTTCACAAATCAAAAGGTTTCTCAGAAAAACGAATACTCCGCGCATTGGCAACCGCCGGGCTGTTCGGCAATGTGGTAAAACACAACGCCTCTGTATCGGGAGCCGAAGTAGGCTGTCAAGGCGAAGTCGGAGTCGCATGCGCCATGGCAGCCGCAGCCGCCTCGCAGCTCTTCGGAGGAACAGTGGCCCAGATTGAGTATTCCGCCGAGATGGGACTGGAACACCACCTTGGATTGACTTGCGACCCGGTGTGCGGTCTGGTGCAGATACCCTGTATCGAGCGCAATGCCTACGCCGCCGCCCGCGCCCTCGACGCAAACCTCTACGCAGCTTTCAGCGACGGACGTCACCGGGTAGATTTCGACCGGATTGTGGAGGTGATGAAGCAGACAGGCCACGACATCCCGTCGCTCTACAAAGAAACCGCTTTAGGCGGCCTTGCTGTTATAAAATAGAATCGACGGAGCGGAGAATCTCCCTGACCGCCATAAGCGCGAAGCCAAGGATATTCTCTCCGCGCCATTTGCGAGGGTCTATCGCTTCGGCAGAGTCTTCGGCGAGGCCTATGCCCCAGATTGTATCCTTGGGGCTTGCCTCTACGATTATCTTATTGCCGGTGGAGAGGAGGAATTCTCCCAAAGCCTTGTTCTGCGAAAACTTGGCGATATTGCCTTTTACAGACACTTGCTGCCGCACGGCTTTCCACTGAGCGTCGACATATCCCACAACCTGACGCCCGAGCTTCTTAATAGCCATCTGGCTGTATTCGGCCATTATACGGGACTCTGTTTCTGCGTCATTGAATAGGCGTGCTTTCTCGGCCATTATATATTGCTCCATGCAATTATAGTAGACGCCGTCGATTACCATCGGAGCCTGATACCATTGGCTCAGACAATGCTTGCCAAGGCCATTGGCACGGTCTTTATGTCCCCAGAAGAATACGAAGTCTTCGCGTGAGTACCCTCCCCGGGATATCAAATCTGATACTTTGAGCATAATTCAATATTCACCTGTGAGACATGAGCGCACCGCATTTCTGATTGCGGCTGCATATTTGCTTTCATGACGCAAGGTTTCGAGTATACCTTCTATATAGTCTTCCTTGCCTTTGAAGCCGCACAATTGAGCCACATTACATCCCGGAAGCATTGATTTCTGATTATATACCCTCAGCACAGAGCGATAGTCGGCAGTATCGACATACTGATGAAAGTCCTTGCAGAAATCTTCGTATATCCTGCGCACGTTGATTTCATCGAGTAAATCACGCAGGTGTTTTTCGAAGGTTGCCACATCGGCCGAGCGGGAGTCAACGCGATACTCCATGGTGCGCTTTACACGATGACGAGTATGCAGCAGAGCCTGCTGGTGGAGATCGCCGCGGAACATGTTGATCACAGCTTTTTTGACCTTGTTTACCGCCCTGTCTGCCGAATGACCTCTTGACTCGGCCATAGCGGCGATAATATCTTCAAGGAGGAGCATGTTTTCGATTTCAGCCACATCTGGCACCATAATCTGCTTACGCCTCAGATACGCCACCTCACCCTCGTCGCGGCGGTCGCGGTCTACAATACCGAACGATTCGACCTTATGGAGCGTACTGAGATCGTTGAAAGTGCGTGTAGCCTCGATAACTTTATTGCAGCTGCCGAGCGAGCGCACGTTATAATCGGGGAAAATGAGCGGATAAAGCTTCGCGTCGATAGAGCGCTCGCTGTCGCCTTCGATGAAAAGCACCGGCTTGCGGGCGCCGATAAGCGTAAGGTAGAGCTCCTGCGTGAGGCCGGAGTGAGGAGGCAATATGTCGTAATCCCACGCCTCGGCCACCGGATCGCAATCGCGCACCCACACCACGGGCGCTCCGTTTCGCGATGAGGCAAATTCGGTGTCGTGGGTGGTATATACAAAAGTGCAGTCGGCTCGGGCTGCTTCAAGGCGATTCCAAAGCGAAGCCGTCAGCGACGGATGAAGAAACATCTCCGGCGCTTCGACGAATAT
>OFFN01000881.1_pt1 | contig 19708 bp, 17 predicted proteins | sample 1521381 | NCBI WGS metagenome assembly OFFN01 (sample SAMEA3504112, study PRJEB24116) | mouse gut metagenome | biome: mouse gut; feature: mouse-associated habitat; material: faeces | place: Denmark | collected 2011 | reverse complement strand
ATCAATATATAAAAATAAAATAATAAAAAAAAAACAAGCACTGTTTATTTATGCCTGTTTTTCTGTATTATTCCGTATCAATCTTTTATTTTCAATTTTTTAAATGCAGCTTTTCATAAGATAAGCATATTTCTACGTTATAAAGAAAATTTATCCATGTATTTTATTCATTTTTTTCTTCAAACCATCCATTACTGCATTGATAATAAGTTTTAATCGCCCTTTTTGCCCCTTAAAATTACGGGAAAGAAGTAAGAGTGGAATAAAAAGTATCCCTAAAAAATACGCAAAAGCATTTTCTTTTCTGAGCAAGTAAAAACGGTTTCGCATATACAGATAATCCACATCAGGGGTCAATTCGGGCTCTTCGGTAAAATTCAAAACAGGCGTTAATTGCTCAGCATGGGGGGCATGATGATACACCCTCGCCCCGGGCGCCCACGTAAGGGAAAAGCCGGCTTTTTTTGCCCTTAGCCCATACTCGACATCTTCGTAAAACATGAATAATTGCTCATCATAAAGCCCAATGGCATTAATAAGTTCCCTTGTGATGAGACAGGACGCCCCATTGACATAATCAAGCTTTTTCATAATCTCTTTCTGGTCAGAATGGGAAAATTTATCATACCCGCCGTCCAGACTTTTTGCCTTGCCTGTCCATTTACGCCAAACTCCGCCGCCTGCACATTCCTGCAAGTCACTTTCTTTATAAATAAGGGTTGTGCCAACCAGACCAATTTTTTCCGCATTTTCATTTTGCACATATTCCAAAAGGGCAGAAAGGGCATAATTTTTGGGTTCGGTATCATGATGCATAACCCAAAACGCCTGACATTCCGTATCATACAGCAAAAAACGCAGAGCTTCGTTAAAACCACCGCCAACGCCTTTATTTTCTTCCAAACGCAGAAAAACAAGCTTTGCGCCCGATCTGTCATTGGCATAAACTTCCACAGGCTCATCTAAGCAATGCTCTTTTGCTATTTTTATCCATTTTTCATAGAGTTCATCAGCAAATTCATTGCCGGAGCCATTGTCACACACAACAATGCGGTACGGCACTTCTGTCTGCTCATGCACGGCTTTCAGGCAGACAAGCGTTTTTTCAATATCACTGTGGGTTAAAATAATTGCACCAACGTTTTGGATATCCATACTTTTTATCTCCGCAACTTTTTTTTAGTATAAACAATCTTGACAAAAAAATATAGCTTTTTATTCTCTTATAAAAGGCTGGCTTTTTGCGTTGAAATATGTTAAGAATACCAGCGAAATAAGTTTTTTATTAACATTTAACCGGCTTTGCCACTGATACTGATATGAATTGGGATTGGGATAAATTACAGGAAAAAAGAAAGCAGCAGCATGGTTGGGATTTTGGGAAGAAACCGCAAAACACCCCCGACCCTGATGAAGATTTTGGCTTTAGCGTTGAAAACGAAAAAAAAGCTTTTGAGGAATTTTTCAAAAAAAATAAACCTCAAAATAACGGAAATAACGGGGATAATAATAACGGAAATAACGGCAATAACAATAAACAAAGACAGCCAAATAATTTTATAAAATTCAAAGCACAAGGATCTGGAATAAAATGGATTGTCCTTTTGCTCATTCTTATTTGGCTTGGCTCAGGGATTTTTATTGTAAAACCTGATGAAGCAGGCGTTGTGCTGCGTTTTGGCGCCTATACCAGAACGGAAGATGCCGGACTTCATTATCATATTCCTTATCCTATTGAAACTGTTGTTCTTCCTAATGTCTCCAGAGTGCGTCAGGCAGAAGTAGGTTTTCGCTCAACGCAAAACTCCGGCAATTTCCAGCAGGGAAGAAACCAAGCTGTTGACGATGAAGGTTCCATGCTGACCGGCGATGAAAATATTGTCAATATTCAATTTAATATCCAATATAACATTAAACCGGACGGAGCCTTTGACTATTTATTCAATGTCACACAGCCTGATGCCGTTGTCAAAAAAGCTGCAGAAGCAGCCATGAGAGAAGTCATCGGCAGAACAACCTTAGATTCTGCGCTGACCGGCGGTCGTGTGGATATTCAAAATAAAGTGACTGGACTTTTGCAAAACATTTTAGACCGTTATCAGGTTGGCGTTCAGGTTGTTGCCGTTCAGATGCAGGATGTCCAGCCGCCAAAAGATGTACAGGAAGCATTTAAAGATGTTGCCAGTGCACGGGAAGATAAGCAGCGTCTTATCAATATGGCAGAAGCCTACAGACAGGATATTCTGCCAAAAGCTCAAGGTACCGCAGCAGAAATAGTCAATACGGCAGAAGCTTATAAACAAACCCGTATTGCCCATGCCGAAGGGGAAACTGCCCGTTTCCTTTCTGTGCTTGCCGAATATGAAAAAGCTCAGGATATAACCAAAAAACGTTTGCTTTTTGAAAGTCTGGAAAAAATGCTCAGTAATCCGGAACTGGAGAAAATGATTTTACCCGATAAGGGCACCAATCAAATTATGCCTCTTATTCCCATGGGAAATACCCCTTCAACCTTACAAAAGGCGCTCGTAAACCCTGTGGAAGAAGAAAATCAGCTTTCTTCCTCTTCTGCGCAAACGGCAAGCCCTATGAGCCAAAATACAAGAGGTGTACGCTAATGAATACGAAACTCCCCGCTTTGCTCGTTTTCCTTATCATTATCTTTGGTATTGGTTCTCAATCGCTTTTTGTTATTCACCAGACAGAACAAGCCATTATTTTAAGACTGGGAGAACCAAAAGACCAAGTCTATAAGGCAGGTTTGCATTTTAAAGTACCCTTTATCGACAGTGTTGTCCGCTTTGATGCCCGTATTTTAGACTATGACGCAAAACCTGCTGAAGCACTGACAAGTGATTTGAAAACCATTGTGCTTGATAACTATGCCCGCTGGCATATTATCAATCCTCTGCAATTTTACCGTACCGTCCGCACTATTCCCAATGCACAAACCAGACTTGATGCTGTTGTGTATTCCCAGATGCGTGCACATATCGGGCGCTGTACGCTGACGGAAGTTGTTGCAAGCGAAAGAACCAATATTATGGATTCCGTAACCGAACAGGCGTCCAAACAAATGAAGGAATTTGGCATTGAAGTTGTAGATGCGCGTATAAAACGCACCGACCTTCCACCTGAAAACCAACGGGCTATTTATGACAGAATGAGAGCAGAACGCGAACGTCAGGCTCGTCAATACCGCTCAGAGGGAACCGAAGAAGCAACCAAAGTCCGCTCCACCGCTGATAAGGAACGTGCTGTTATTTTGGCAGAAGCCAAGAAAAAAGCACAAATTCTTCAAGGTGAAGGTGATGCCGCAGCCGCAAAGATTTTTGCAGAGGCGTATGGAAAATCCCCGGAATTTTTTGAATTTCAGCGCAGTCTTGAAGCTATGAAAACATCTTTTGAAACAAATACAAAAATTGTTGTTACACCTGATAATCCACTTTTTAATTCCATAAAATAACGGAGAAACATATGGGAACTTTTGATGAAATATATAAACGCATTTTATTTGCAGCAAATTGCCAAACCCAAATGGAACTGGCAAGCATTTTAGAAATCAGCCAATCAAGCATTTCCGATGCAAAAAGAAGACAATCCATTCCTTCTGACTGGCTGATTAAATTGTATGACAAATTCGGGGTCAATCCCGACTGGCTCAGGGATAAAAAAGAACCGATGTATTTGCAAGGCATTTCCAACATTAATGGAGAGCATACCCGCGTCATGCTGGAAGATATCTCTCGCGGTTTTCTTGCAAAAATTTATGAAACATTCTGTGAAAAAACAGCAGATGAGTATGTTTTCAAAACTATTGACGAAGTAGCTCTTCCCAAAAGCCTCGGTAAATGCAGCACCCATGTTTTTAATTACAGCAGCAACGGCATGGAACCAAGTCTTCCCCGCCTTTCCTTAGTAGGTGTTGCGGCAAAAGCTAAAGAGGAAAAACTCCCTGTCATATCAGGAGAAATTTATGCTCTTTACTTGCCGCAGGAAGGAATAATTTTTAGAAGAATTTTTCATAACATTGCAGAAAATTCCTATACGCTTTGTTTTGAAAATCCTCATCTTCCTCAAAACACTATTAGTTTTGAAAGCTTACAGGAAAAACTTTTCGGTAAAGTTTCCTGGGTCCTGCATAAATTTTAATTCCGTTTACTCCTATGAAACGTATAGTTTTAATTCTGCTGTGCCTTATCCTTTCTGTCGGCTGTTTTCCTTGCTTTTCTGAGGCAAGCCCAAATAATGCAGGCATAAGCAAAACCCCTTGGCATGATCCCGTATGGGACAGCCTCTACAAACGCCTTTTAAAAGACGGGTTTTCTCAAAAGCAACTGGATAAATACTTTGTCCAACTGGAAAACGGTTTTTCCCAAAAACCTATGGGAAATAAAGTAAAAGAACTGTATACCGCAAGTTTTGTCCCCAAAAAGAAACCGGTAAAAGAGAAAGGCAAAGAAAAACCCAAAACCAATAAACTGGGTATTCCTTATCCTTGGTATGACGGTTATGTAACAGACGCAAATGCAGTCAAATGCCTCAATTTTCTCAAAGAAAATGAAGAATATTTTGCTTTGGCAGAAAAAAAATATGCTGTACCGAGGGAAGTGATTTCTGCGTTAATCTATGTTGAAACATGGCACGGAAAATTTTTAGGAAAATTCAATCCTCTGCCCATGCTCGCCAGCATGAGTATTTCAACTGATTTAGCCATGCTTCCCAACTATACGGCAAAGCTCAATCTTACCCAAAAGCAAAAAGACTATTTGCAGGAAAAAATCAAAATCAAAGCTGACTGGGCATACAATGAGCTCAAAGCATTGCTCAACTACGCCATAAAAAACAAGATTGATATTAACACTGTTCCCTCTTCGATTTATGGTGCAATCGGCTACGGGCAGTTTATGCCAAGCAATATTCCCCTCTACGGAATAGACGGGAACAAAGACGGAAAAATTGATGTTTTTGAACCTGCTGACGCAATTTTGAGCGTTGCAAAATTTTTGCATGCCCAAGGCTGGAAACAAAAAAATATCGACTTTAACAAGCAAGTGAAAGTTATCAAACGCTATAACCATTCTACTGCCTATGCCCATACTATTTTAGCCCTTGCAAAGCTGTCAAAACAAACAAGTCTTCCGGAAAAAGAGAAAAGCAGTCTTACTGTGTCCCAAGAAAATACGGAGAAAAATAATGCCACAAACTAATATATTAAAATCTATCGGTCCGCAAAATTTTGTTCTTCCCTGTCCCATTTTTTTGGTTGGTTCGTATCATACCGATGCAAACGGTAAAAAAGTACCCAACATTATGACCGCCGCATGGGGCTGCCCCTGCTCAGCCCAACCGCCTGCAATTACCGTTGCTGTTAGGGGAAGCAGACAAACCCATAAAGCTATTTTAAAATACAAGGCTTTTACCCTCAGTATTCCGGACTCCAAAATTTTGCCGGAAGTAGATTATTGCGGTATTTTTTCCGCTGCACAGGGAAATAAGTTTGACAGGACAAAATTAACTCCGGTTCCTGCCGAACACGTGGATGCCCCCTATGTGCAGGAATGCCCTGTGGTTATTGAACTCACACTCATGAAAAGCTGTGATGTGGGAACACATACCCTTTATATCGGTGAAATTATGGATGTAAAAATCCGTGAGTCAGCACTCAATGCCGAGGGACTGCCCAACCCAAAAGACTTGGATGTGCTTGCCTATATTCCCATGCTCCGTGAATACTGGGGACTGGGAGAATTTAAAGCCAAGGCATTTGGCATAGGAAAAACCATTGCTGCCAGCAAAATAGACTAAAAAAACTATTTTATGCAGGGGCAAAATTTTTACAAAAAAGTTTCTTCCCCTGCCCCCCTTTACAAAAACTTTTAAGTTAAAAAACAGTCTTAACAAACACTATCCGGAGCTGTTCCTTTAATAGTAGGATTAAACAGCTTACTTCGCCCACACCTCAATAATGTATAACTACGCTGTTTTTTTTCGTTATTGCTCTTACTCTCCGCCATTACGAGTTTTTCTTCTCTGTACCGTCATTATGAGAACAAAGCGACGCACCAAGCTTAAAAAAATTGCTTCGTTTTAATATCAGGTTGATTTTATAACTACAAAAGATAATTATAAAATTTTCTTTTTTATGGGGGAAATGATTATCTCTGCTGTCGCTATCCGTAGAGCTCGTTCACTCGCTAACGGCTACCGCTCCCCCATACCCCCACAGTGCTTGTTTTTCTTTCAGAAAAACAAGAATATATGTTTTATAAGTGATTGATTATCAACCTCTTTTTATAACAAAGCAAAAAAATAAAAATATTGCAAATAGCAAAAGACACAATTATTCAAAATGCGGAATAAAGGCATAGGTCAGGGCAAATAAATTTTTTAAAATGCGTTCACGTTCAGCGTCACTGACACTTTTACACATTTCAACCAACATGTTAACGCCATAGCACGGTGCCTGCGTTGACCATAAGTCAGCATCCTCCAATAAATAATAAGCGGCTTTTTCTTTTCCCAACTGCTCATAGAGGTCACGCGGCTGAATTTCCGGAACATTAAAATAGTCCTTTTCAAGCCCTACTATACAAAATTTTAAATTTCCATCTTGTATTTTATCAATATCAAAAAACATAGTAAGCGCTGGAGAAACAAAAATAAATTGTTTAAACCGCGTATCAAAATACGTATATTGTGTAGCAAGGGGCGGCAAATACGGGACTAAAAAAGGCGGTTCATACACATAGGCGGATAAACCCGGATTATTCCTCTTCGACCACCTGACATGAAATTCCAAAATCTTCCGTACTTTTTCCAAAACTATTTCTTTAGAAGCAAAAGCATTATTAAAAAAGAAATTTTCCTGATTTTTCATTTGAATAGAACGCTGCAAACCAAGGGAAAATTGCTCAACCTGTGCTTTTACGGGATTTTGGCAAAAAAGATTTTTATTTAAATTGGTAATATCAAAAGTCCACAGATTTGTATTATCAGAGTTAGTATTTTCATAGTTATCACAATATGTTAACCAGCGTTCAGCAGAAAGTTCCGCCCCTGCCAGCAATAGACCTGCCGTTCCGCCGCTGCCAAAGCCCATAAAACTAATCTTTGTTGTATCGATAAACTGCACAAAAGTTTTATCCTGCACAAGCAAATCTATGGCGAGAGAACACTGCTTAGCCCGCTGATAAAAAGACTTTGCAGAATAAAAAATCCGCATATTATGGGAATTATCCTCACTATGCATAGGCACAGCGACAATATATCCACGCTTTACCAATAAATCCGCTAAGGTATGATAACTATAGCGCGTCAGACCCGAAGCATGGGAAATCACAAGCAAAGGAAATTTTTTATACGGCAAAGGCACTGCGTCAAGCTGAGCCTGCAATTCTTTTTTAGAAAGCTTATTTTTTGCAGCATTAGCCCGTATTTCTTCATGTTTTTGTAAAGCAGGCTTGGCGATTTTCTCATCGATAATGCGAAAAACAGGTGCATTTCTCGCCACATACATGTGGTATTCATCCATAACATAATCACGTTCTTCAACGCGCGTCGGATACCATATCCCCACATCAAGACGGATATTTTCCCTTGAATTCCAAGTAGATATTGAGCGATACCCCACATGCATTTCCTCTTTTGCAATACAATTAAAAGAAAACGAAAGGGAAAAAATAAAAAATATAACCGGAAAAAAAATTTGACGCATACCTGTTCCTTTACTCGGAAAATAATTTACCAAAAAGTTGTCTTCTTTTCAATCGGCAAAATGCAACTTTTAAAAATGTTTTGCTTGACTTCTTTACAAAGATAGCCTATTAATACCCCTCGACCTTGCCTTTACTACGCTAAAGGCCATAGACCAAAAGGAGATTACTATGCGTAAGATGGAAACTCTCGTGCTTTTCTCACCGGAAATGACTGTAGAAATGCGCGAACAAACCATTGCTGCTCTCAGCGAAGTAATTGACCGTGAAGGCGGTAAACTTCTTGCTGTAGACCAATGGGGAATGAAAGACTTAGCGTACCCGGTACGCAAGCAAATGCGTGGATTTTATGTTCGTTTTGAATATAATGCACCTAATCAGCTTGTTGCAGAACTTGAACGTATTATCCGTATCCAAGACGATATTTTTAAATTCATTACTGTTCGCTTAAGCGACAATGCAGAGGAGGTTGCATAATGGCTTTCCGTAAAAAATTTGCTCCTCGCCGCAAATTCTGCCGTTTCTGTGCCGATAAGGATCTTCCGCTCGATTACAAACGCCCGGATATTTTGCGTGATTTTATTACTGAACGCGGTAAAATTGTAGCTCGCCGTATTACCGGTACTTGTGCAAAACACCAACGTCAACTCACAACCGAAATTAAACGTGCTCGTCAAATGGCACTTCTTTTCTACACCACTGCTCATTCCAGTGATGTGAAAAAGAAAACCAATATATAAGGTAAGGAGAGTAAGATATGAAAGTTATTCTTCGCGCCGATATTGAAAATTTGGGACACTTGGGTGACGTTGTAGAAGTAAAACCCGGTTACGGACGCAACTACCTCATTCCTCAAGACTTGGCTATGCTTGCAACTCCTGCAAATCTCCATGCTTTTGAACTTGAAAGAAAGAAACTTCAAGCCCGCATGGACGAAATCCGTGCAGCAGCTTCTGCTATTGCCGAAAAACTCCAAGACTTCGTTCTTACCATTGCCATGCGTGTTGGTGAAAACGACAAACTTTACGGTTCTGTCACCACATCTATGATTGGTGAGCTCTTGGGTCAGGAAGGTATTGAAATCGACCGCCATACTATCTTGCTTGACGGCGCTATCCGTACCCTTGGTGAACACACTGTACGTGCAAGACTGCATGCAGACGTTGTCCCTACCTTTGTTGTGAAAGTGATCTCTGAAGATAAATCACACTTGGGTGAAGAAGCTCCTGCTGACGCAGAATAAGCTTAGCCGGCATATTATGAAAAAGTCCGCTTTATAAGTGGACTTTTTTTATATCTTTTTCACAACTGCTGCCTATAACAATACCTACCATAAAAAATGAACAGCAAAAAAATTATTAACGTTGTTGCAGGATTTATATACGAAAACAATAAATTTTTAATTTGTCAGCGTCCTGCGGGAAAAGCACGTGCATTGCTCTGGGAATTTGCCGGAGGAAAAGTGGAGGAGGGCGAAAGCCATGCGGAAGCCCTCAAACGTGAATTTATGGAAGAACTGGCTGTTAAAATCAGTGTTGACAGTTTATTCTACAGCCACTCCCATGAATATGAGGATATTATTGTCAATCTCTTTATTTATCATGCAAAAATAATCCAAGGTACTATCCGGAAACTGGAACATAAAGAGATAAAATGGATTAGATCCCATGAAATTGACAACTACAATTTCTGCCCTGCTGATGAAGAAGTTTTAGAAATTATAAAACAAAATTATTAGGAAAGCTTTTTATCTGCGCTCATAACCGTCTTCGATTATTCAATTATACGTTACTGTCTTTACCAAACGCAGCTTTATTCCATTCTTTATTTCATCAAAAAACTTTACCCCTCCGCCCGAAATAATGGGGATTATGGCAAGATGAAATATATCAGTGTATTAATCAATTAATCATTATGAATAAGGCTTTTCTTTGCCCATTTCTGGCTTGCCCAGTGCCTCCAAAGGAAAATCGCCCGCAAACTTTCATCAAGGGCAAAACATACCCACATGCCGATAAGCCCATAGCCAAGCAGCAAGCCAAAGAAATAGGAACCAAAAGTTGCCACGACCCAAATCACGATTAATCCGACAAAAAACGCATATTCAGGATTACCGACAGCACTGAGCATACGCCCGCCAAGAATATTCACCGCTCTGCCCACTTCAAGGACAACATCAATCCATAAAATAACCAAGCATAATTCTATAATCGATGTATTTGTTGTCAGCAAAGGAATAACCCAAGGTCCGCCTAAAGCCAGACAAAAGGACAGAAGCACAGAAACAGAAATAGCAATTTTTAAACTGAACTGCCCCACCCGCAGTGCTGCGTCTTTGCGCTTTCTTCCCACCAATTGCCCAACTATAATAGCGGAAGCCTGCCCCAACGAAAGGGAAAAAAGAAAAATAAAGGTAATAATATTAACAAGATAGGTTCTTGCCGCCAAAGCCTCTGTACCCAGCTTATTGATAAGATAGACAATGACAGTTTGAGAAAGGCTGTAGGAGAACATTTCTCCTGCACCGGGCAAACCAATTTTCATAATTTTCCGCAGCTTGTCACCGGGAAAGGGAAACATGGTTTTAAAAATGGATTCCCGCACCCGCTGCCGTTTAATGGCATAAAAAAGCAAACTGCATGCTACAAAACGGCTTATAACCGTCGAAATGGCAGCTCCTTGCACCCCGAGAGCCGGAAAACCGAATTTCCCAAAAATTAACGCATAGTTGCCAAAAATATTCAGTATATTCGCCACCAAGGATACATACATAGGATAACGTGCCAAATTGCAGCTTCGCATAATCCCTGAATAGGTCATATTCATACAGGTAAGAATGGAAAGTCCGCCCACTATTTCAAAATAAATAACGGCATTATCAACAAGTTCTTCTTTTGCATCCAAAAAATCTACCAGTTCAGGGCTAAAAAATGTAAAGAAAATTCCAATAACAATTCCCATGACTATGTTATAAGCAACTGCCGCAGAAATTGTCTGCGTAAAGCTCTTTTCATCTCTTGCCCCAATATATTGGGAACAAACAACGGTGACACCCATAACCCCAATCATAAAAACCATATTCACAAGCATGAGAATTTGGTTTGCAAGCCCGACAGACGCAACAGCATTGTCAGAAATGCGGCTCAGCATAAAGACGTCAACAAAGCCCACAAGCATAATCAGCAATGTTTCAACAAAAATCGGTCCTGTTAGGGAAACCAATTGTCTTCGTATATCAAGTCGTTGCACCATTGTCAGCATAACAAAACCTCTTTATCTTCTTCTGTTAATAATGCAATACTATTGATTGTCAATAGAATAGTCATCATGCAGCATAGGGATAGCGGATAAAAACTTATCTTGCAAAAAGCACGGAATTTCACAAAAAAACATTTTCTTTCAAGTAACTGATAAATTTTTTTCAATAAAAATTACTTGCAAAATCTATCATAATGTATTAAATAATCCTTTACGTTTTTTTATGCGAGAGTGGCGGAATTGGTAAACGCACTAGACTTAGGATCTAGCGGAATATTCCTTAAGAGTTCGAGTCTCTTCTCTCGTACCAATAAATTCTTTGACCGGTCGAAGGCTCCAAAGAGTGCCACCTCTTCCGGCACATCATATAAGGAGTCATACAATGTCCCACACGACTGAAAACGTATCCCAAACAAAACGCAAAATTTCTGTAACCATTGAAGCAAGTGATGTTAACAAAGCTATTGACAGCACTATTCGTGAATATGGCAAAAATTTGAACATCAATGGTTTCCGCAAAGGAAAAGTACCTGCTTCCGTTATTGAAAAAAGGTATACTGATGACGTTTACAATTACGCGACTGAAAATCTTATCAATACCAATATCAACAAAATTCTTGATGAAGAAAAAATCCGTCCTATCAGCCGTGTAAATCTTGAAGATAAAGAAAACACTCAAAAACTGGAACGCAATAAAGATTTTTCTTTTACCTGTTCCTTTGAAATTCTCCCGGAAATTGAACTTCCAAAAGATTTTTCCGAATACAGTGTAAAAGTTGAATCTGACGAAGTAAGCCCTGAAGAGCTTGAAAAGTTTACCACACAGGTTCGCCGCAGCATGGCTACCTTGGAAGACGTCAACGAAGACAGAAAACCAATGGACGGTGATGTTCTCTTGGTTGATGTTGAAGGAAGCTATGAAGGAAAGCCTGTTGCCGGCATGGGAGCACAAAACTTCCTGATGCAGATCTCTGATGAAAAAGACAACACCAACAAAGAAATTGATAAACTTGTCCGTACGGCAAGTGTTGGTGAGGAAGTGAGCGGCACAATGGTTTGCCCTGATGATTATGCTGACAAAACTATGCGCGGCAAAACCATTGACGTAAAAATTAAACTCCATAAAATCCACAAACAAATCCTTCCCGAACTTAACGAAGAATTTGCAAAAAAAGTTGGCTTCAAAGACATCGATACCTTGAAACAAATGATTGAAGCACAAGTAAAGCAAACTAAATCAGCACAAGTGAGAAGCAAGGCTCAGCACGAACTTTTGGACAGTATCACGGAAAAATATGACTATGAACTGCCTGAAAGCATGGTACAAAGCGCCCTTTCCAATTACATGATGGAAGCAAGAAACCATTTGGGTCAGCAAAACATGGATCCTGAAGAAATGCTCAAAGCCATGGCTTCTTTGAAAGAAGACGGTGAGGAAATTGCAAAGCGTCAGACCAAAGCCCATGTATTCCTTCTTAGCCTTGCCTTCCGTGAAAACATTACGGTTACCGGTCAGGAAGTGGATATGTATATTCGTCAGCTTGCTATGGAAACCCGCCAGCAATACGAACAAGTGCGTGACCATGTTCTTCAATCCGGCATGGTAACCGATATTCAAGAACGAATTATGGCAGGCAAAGCCCTTGATTTAATTTTTGACCAAGCTAAGCACGAAGAAGTAAAAGCTGATTAAGAATTACTTGGCAAAGTTTTTGCATAACCAATTAAAAGTCAAAAATTTGCCTTTCCTCATACTTGTATCCTTTGGTATCCGCAGGCAAAGTTTTTTGTCTGCGGGTACTTATATAAAGCCTCTCAAGGAGAAACACCAATGAATATACCTATGGTCATTGAGACAACAGGCCGTACAGAACGTGCTTATGATATTTATTCCCGCTTGCTGAAAGATCGAATCATTTTGCTTGGCACAGAAGTCAATGACGCTGTTGCTTCTCTTATCTGTGCCCAGCTTCTCTTTTTAGAATCACAAGACCCTGAAAAAGAAGTCAGCCTTTATATCAATAGTCCCGGCGGTTCTGTAACAGCCGGCATGGCAATTTACGATACCATGAAATTTATTGCCTGCCCTGTAACCACTCTTTGCATGGGCAGAGCTGCAAGCATGGGCGCATTCCTTTTGGCAGGAGGAGAAAAAGGCAAACGTTTTGCCCTTCCCCACAGCCAAATCATGATACACCAGCCGTCAGGAGGCTATCAAGGTCAGGCAACGGATATTGAGATTCATGCAAAAGAAGTTTTGCGCATGAAAAAAGATCTCAACAGTATTTTAGCCCAAAATACCGGGCAAAATATCAAAAAAGTGACTTCCGACACAGAGCGTGACAATTTTTTAACAGCTGAAGAAGCCTTGAAATACGGCATTATTGACAATATTCTTACATCCAGACACGATTTAATATAGGTTTTTTATGAGTAATACAAACGATGGTATGCACTGCTCTTTTTGCGGACGGAGTGAATTTGAAGTAAATCAGTTCATTGTTCAGGGCAATGCTTGTATTTGTGACCAATGTATCAATGCCTGCAACCGCATTATCGAAAAACAAAAAATCAAACAATCCGATAAAACGCCAACCCTCCTTACTCCGCGGGAAATCAAAGAAAAACTCGATGAATATGTGATTGGTCAGGACAATGCAAAGAAAATTCTTTCTGTTGCTGTCTACAACCATTACAAACGGGTTTTCTTTCAGCATGAGCTGGGTGACGTGGAACTGGAAAAAAGCAACGTGCTTTTGGCAGGTCCTTCCGGAAGCGGAAAAACCTTGCTTGCCCGGACATTAGCCCGTATTTTGAACGTGCCCTTTGCTATTGCAGACGCGACCACACTCACAGAAGCCGGCTATGTGGGCGAAGACGTGGAAAATATCCTTGTCCAATTGGTGCAAAATGCAGAATTTGATTTGGATGCTGCAAGCCGCGGAATTATTTATATCGATGAAATTGATAAGATTTCCCGCAAAGGCGACAGTGCGTCCCTGACCCGTGATGTATCCGGCGAAGGCGTGCAGCAAGCCCTTTTGAAAATTATTGAAGGAACAGAAGCCAATATTCCGCCAAAGGGCGGCAGAAAACACCCGCAGCAGGAATTTATCCGCCTTAACACTTCCAATATTCTCTTTATTGTGGGCGGAGCTTTTATTGGACTTGAAAAAATGATTGAGTCCAGAATGCGCGGCAACAGCATGGGATTTGGTGCGCACATCAACAATAAAAAAGAACAAAATATTTCCCAGCTTCTTGATCAGGCTGTGCCGACCGACCTTGTCCAATTTGGCTTAATCCCTGAATTTATTGGACGTATTCCTGTTATTACCCACGTTGACGAGCTCGATGTGGACGATTTAGTCCGCGTTTTAACAGAACCTAAAAATGCTCTTACCAAACAATACCAAAAACTTTTTGAAATTGACGGCGTGGAACTCAGTTTTGAAACAGAAGCACTCAGAGCCGTTGCTCAAAAAGCCATTGAACGAAAAACAGGAGCAAGGGGTCTGAGGAATGTTCTTGAAACAGTCATGCTTGATATTATGTATGATTTACCCAACACGGCAAAAGGTAAACAATGCATTATCACCAAGAATGTTATTGAAAAGAATGAAACTCCCCTCTTTTTATCAAAAGCAGAATAATTAATACCGCTACGGTATCTTTTTCTTGAGGACACCATGAGTTTATTTGAAAATACGCACGGACGCATTCTTCCCATGATGACATTGCGGGAAGTTGTTATTTTTCCGGGATCTATAACTCCTCTTTTTGTGGGACGTGATATCTCTATCCGTGCCATTGAAGAATCCATCAGTTCCTTTAAAAAACATATTTTTCTTGTTACACAGCGGGAAGCTGATATTGAAAAACCAAACCCTGAGGATTTATACCCTATCGGAGTGGTCAGCCGTATTTTACAACTCATGCGTTTACCCGACGGAAATATTAAAGTTCTTTTTGAAGGTCTATACCGTGCCACATGGGATACCCTTGAAAATAAGGACGAAGAAATAATCTCTCCGCGTTTTTTGCACGATGCGCAGGATTTTTCCCCTGCTTTTGGCAATAACACCTTCCCTTGCCTGATTACCAACGAAATTCAGGATATCGACGCTACTCCCATTGAGGCAGAAGCCCTTTACCGTGCTATCCATGACGCCATAGAAGATTTTTCAAAGGTTAACAAAAAATTAACCCCGGAACACGTTGCTGCCATTTCCGCCCTGCACCATGCCGGCAAGCTTTCTGACGCCATTATGCCCCATTTGAAACTTGATTTTGCCAAAAAGCAGGAAGTTCTGGAAACGCTTGATACTGCCGAGCGCCTTTCCAAAGCCTATGAGCTTTTGAACAGTGAGCTTGCTGTGGCTGATTTGGAAAAGAAAATCAAAAGCCGTGTCAAGGATCAAATGGAAAAAAATCAGCGTGAATATTACCTTAGCGAACAGATAAAGGCTATTCACAAAGAAATGGGCAATGAAGACCCGCAGGCAGAAGCGGATGAACTGGAACTGCGTATCCGTGAAAAAAATATGCCGGACGAAGCTAAGGAACGGGCACTGCGCGAGCTAAAAAAACTCCGCCCCATGTCCCCCTCTTCTGCGGAATATTCCGTGGCACGGAACTATATCGACTGGGTACTGGATTTGCCATGGAATGAACTCAAAGACATCCACATTGACATTAAAGAAGCCAAAACCATTTTGGATAATGCCCACTTTGGTTTGGAAAAGCCAAAAGAACGCATCTTGGAATACCTTGCTGTGCAAAAACTCACTGACGGGCTCAAAGGTCCTATCCTTTGCTTTGTGGGGCCTCCGGGGGTGGGTAAAACTTCTCTGGCAAAAAGCGTAGCCGAGGCAACAGGCAGGGACTTTGTACGAATTTCCCTTGGCGGAGTCCGTGATGAAGCAGAAATCAGAGGACACAGACGCACCTATGTAGGTGCAATGCCCGGTAAAATCCTCATGGCTCTGCGCAAGGCTAAATCCAATAACCCCTTGTTTTGCTTAGATGAAATTGACAAAATGACTGCAGATTTCCGCGGTGATCCAAGCTCTGCCCTTTTGGAAGTGCTTGACCCGGAACAAAATAACACGTTCAGCGATCACTACCTCGACCTTGATTATGACCTTTCCAAAGTCTTTTTCATTACCACGGCAAACACTCTTGGAGATATTCCCGCACCCCTTCGTGACCGAATGGAAATTATCGAGCTTTCAAGCTATCTTGAAACAGAAAAAATGAGTATTGCCAAAGACTTCCTTTTGCCAAAACAACGCAAAATGCACGGCTTGGAACAAAATAATCTGCAAATTGACGATACCGCCATGCTCGAGATTATCCGTTCCTATACCCGTGAAGCCGGGGTACGGAACCTTGAACGGCAAGTTGCAACTTTGTGCCGTAAAACAGCCATTAAAATGGTAGAAAATGATACGGATAAAGAAAAACTTTGCGTCCATGTCAAGAAAAAAGATTTACGCACATACCTTGGCATACAAAAATACCGCTTCGGCGATAAGGAAAATAACGCCCAAGTTGGCGTTGTGGCGGGACTTGCCTATAATATGGTGGGCGGTGATATCCTCTATATTGAAACCGCAATCATGGCAGGAACCGGAAAAATTCTGACCACAGGACAGCTTGGGTCTGTGATGAAAGAATCCGCGGAAGCAGCCTTCAGCTATGTGCGATCCCGTGCCAATCTGCTTGGCTTACGCCCTGATTTTTATAAGGATATTGATATCCATATCCACGTACCGGAAGGGGCAACCCCTAAGGACGGACCGTCTGCCGGTATTACCATTGCAACCTCCATTGCCTCTGCTTTGCTTGGCATTGCAGTGCAGGAAAACGTTGCTATGACAGGGGAAATTACCTTACGCGGACGAGTGCTTGCCATTGGCGGCTTGCGGGAAAAACTGCTTGCGGCAAAACGCTCCAATATCAAAACCGTCATTATTCCCACAGATAATAAAAAAGATATTGAAGAAATACCAAAAGAAATTACCAACAGCCTGAAAATAAAATTTGTCAGTCACGTGGACGAAGTCCTGCCCATTGCTTTCAATAAAAAAAGCACGGAAATCTTCCAGTCAACTGCTGACAACGCCAACTTTATCGATAACCTCAAACTCCACGAAAAGAAAAAATCAACAAAAAAGAAAACAACAAAACAATAACTACAAGAGTAAAGCCGTTAACAAAAACGTTAACGGCTTTGTTGTTATAAAGAACTCACTGATTTTAATAGTCTTTTCATATCTCTTGATTTCTATTTGCAATTATATGAATAAACTATTATTATAACAATTAACACCCCGATTTTATTAGAAAATGAGACTTACTATGGCTAAAAAAGAAGCTAAAACTGATTTATGGGTTTATGATTTATTGAAAGAAGCAAAAATTAATTTGGACCCTCAAGGATGTTCAATAAAAGAAATTGATAAAGCATTAAAAACCGCTTCCAAAAAAGGAACAAAACATGTTGGATATCCTGAATATATAGGTATTGTAAAAGATTTTATACTGGTAATAGAAGATAAAGCAGATTTATCAAAGCATGTCAAATATAATGAAAAAGGTTTAATTTGCACTGAAACAAAATCTATTGCTGATTATGCTGTAAATGGTGCTTATTTTTATGGAAAACATCTTATAACTAATACACATTATAATAAAATTATAGCGTTTGGGATATCTGGAAATGAAAAACACCATAAAATTACGCCTCTTTTTATAAATGAACGTGAATACTGCAAAATCATGCCAGAGGTGGAATCTTTCTATATTTTTAACGAAGAAAATATTGATGAATACTATACCAGAGAAATTTTAGGTGAAAATACTGATTTACAAAAAGAAACAACTGAAATTTTAAAATTTGCAAAAAATTTACATGAAGATTTACGTAATTACGGAAATTTACAAGATACCCAAAAACCGCTTGTTGTATCAGGAATTTTACTTGCATTAAGAGAAATTGAAAAAGGTTCTTTTAACCTTAATCAACTCAATGGAGATGATATTGATACGGATGGAAATAAAATATATACTGCAATAGATAAAAATTTACAACGTTCAAAAGTTTCACCAACGGTAAAAAAAGACAAACTATTAACGCAGTTTGCGGTTATTAAAGATACAAAAATTCTTAATGAAAAAAATGCAGCGTTAGGAAAAACTCCTCTTAAATATTATGCTGAACAAATTTATGAAAATATTTATAAAACAATAAAATACACCACCAGTGCTGAAGATTACTTAGGCAGATTTTATGGTGAATTCATGAGCTATTCCGGCGGAGACGGGCAAACCTTAGGAATTATTTTAACTCCTAAACATATAACACAGCTATTTTGTGATTTAGCAGAATTAAAACCTGAAGACACTGTATTTGACCCTTGCTGCGGAACAGCAGGCTTTCTCATTGCTGCCATGCATAATATGCTTTTAAAAGCAAAAAATGAATATCAAATCGATAATATCAGAAAAAATCAGCTGCATGGAATTGAGCTTCAACCCTATATGTTTACCATTGCAACCTCAAATATGATTATCCGCGGAGATGGTAAAAGCAACTTAATTGATGAAGATTTTTTAAAAATGAATCCTGCAGAATTACAGCTAAAAGGTGCGACTGTAGGAATGATGAACCCTCCCTACAGTCAAGGTTCAAAAAATAATCCTTCTTTATATGAAATAAGCTTTGTCGAGCAGTTACTTGACTCATTAACTGAAGATGGAAAAGCAATAGTCATTATCCCACAATCTTCTTTAACCGGAAAATCACAAGATGAGCGAAATTATAAAGAAAATATTTTAAAACATCATACATTAGAAGGTGTCATTACATTAAATGGAGATACATTCTATGGAGTAGGCACTAATCCTTGTATTGCAGTTTTTACGGCACATAAGCCACACCCTAAAAATAAAGAATGTAAATTCATTGATTTTAAAGATGATGGTTATAAAGTTGCTCCTCATATAGGACTTATTGAAACTGAATATGCCAAAGACAAAAAGCAGCATTTATTGGATGTCTGGTTTAACCGCATAGAAGCTCCAACAAAATTCTGTGTAAAATCAACTATTGAAGCAACTGACGAATGGTTACATGCATTTTATTATTTTAATGATGAAATTCCTACAGAAGAGGATTTCGATAAAACAATAGCAGATTATTTAACCTTTGAATTTTCCATGATTGCTCAAGGGAGAAGCTATTTATTTGATGAGGTAAAAAATGGTTAAAAACTTGTCTAAAAAAAAATGGTTAGATTTTTATCTAACTGATTTATTTCAAATTACTTCTACCTCAAGCAGTATTGATAAATGCAAATTAAAAAATATTAATGGAAAAATTCCTTATATAACGAGAACAGATAAAAATAACGGATACGAACTTTTTGTGGAACAACAAAATTCAAAATACAAATTTGATATCGGTAATGTCATAACTATTGGTCTTGATACTCAAACAATATTTTATCAACCTGCTTTTTTTTACACTGGACAAAATATACAAATATTACAATCTCAACATATAAATAAATATACAGCGTTATTTATCATTCCAATAATTAAAATTCTTATGAAAAAATTTAATTGGGGCGGAAATGGCGCAACTTTAACTCGACTAAAAAGAAGTCGAATACTCTTACCAGTAAATTCAAAAGGTGAACCTGATTATGAATTTATGGAAGAATATATTA
>OFFN01000827.1_pt1 | contig 20671 bp, 12 predicted proteins | sample 1521381 | NCBI WGS metagenome assembly OFFN01 (sample SAMEA3504112, study PRJEB24116) | mouse gut metagenome | biome: mouse gut; feature: mouse-associated habitat; material: faeces | place: Denmark | collected 2011 | reverse complement strand
TTGCACAGATTATAATCAATCAATGCAACCGGTTTGCAGACTTAAAGTGTTAACTTTGCAAAAAAATTGAAGATGAATACAGAAGACGTTGAAAATATCCTGACAAGCAAGGGAATTAAACCGACGCCTAACAGGATTCTGGTAATGAAAGAACTTATGAAAAGTTCTCATCCTGTAAACCTTGCCGATCTGGAGATTGCCTTAAACACGATTGATAAGGCAAGCATATTCCGTGTTCTTGAATTTTTTGCAGAGAAAGAGATAATCCATGTCATCGAGGATGGCAGCCGCTCACTGAAATATGAACTATGTCATAGTGGGAACCATCACACTGTCAATGACCAGCATGTCCACTTCTACTGTGAGAAATGTGGCACGGTATTTTGTTTTGATAACATCACAGTACCCTATGTAGATATTCCCGAATCATTCAGGATAAAATCCGTCAATTTCATGCTCAAAGGGCTATGCCCAAAGTGCGATAAGTAAACCGCCATTGTAAAGTCATGAGAATTACGCAAATAAGAAATGCCACAATAATAGTGGAATATGCCGGCAAGCGGTTCTTGATCGATCCGATGTTAGGTCCCAAAGGTTCATTCCCTCCATATCCCTTTGCCGGTAACTGGAAATGGAATCCGGTTGTCGATTTGCCAATGGATATAAGTCAGATTCTTAGTGGTATTGACGCAGTTATTGCTACACATTACCATTTTGACCACCTTGATTCCACCGCATTTAAGGTTATCCCCAAGGATATGAAAATATTTGTAAAGGATAACAATAACCGTAAGCTGTTTATCAGGAAAGGATTCACAGATGTTGAAATATTGGGCGATGAAACATATTTTTCCGATATTAAACTGACAAAGACACCAGCAAAGCATGGGAAATATCCGCTGTTGATATATGTGGGAGCGGCTTGCGGTGAACTGAACCCAAAAAGTTGGACAAAACAGAGTCTGAAAAATGTCCGACAAAGTAAAAAGAAAGTATGTCAAGCATGACCATGAAGAACGAGTCATGGCAATAAAGAAGGTGCTTGAAGAGGGATGGTCAATACGGGCGGCTGCCAGATTGATTAATGCCAATCACAGGCAGGTGAGTTTCTGGCTTTCCACATATGAAAAGTACGGTAATCTGCGTCCTGTGCGAAAACATGGTTCCTACTCGGCTGATTTTAAGCGAAAGGTAGTTTCTGATATCGTCCGAAATTCGTTAACTTTGCAGCAGGCGGCCCTGAAGTACGGGCTTCCATGCGCTTCAGCCGTTCGCACATGGAAGGAACGATACCATAAATATGGGGATGCCGCTTATATCGTGAAGCCGTCATCTGTACGTAAACCAGACATGTCCGAAAAGAAAAAAGACAGGAATAAGATTGGCAACGTCGCAGAACTCGCCTCTTTAAGAAAGGAAGTGGAGTATCTGCGGGCTGAGAATGCATACCTAAAAAAATTGCAGGCCTTAGTAAGGGAAAGGAATGCCCGACCAACAGGGAAAGGGTGACCGCCATCCGGCTACTAAGGCCAAAGTTCCGGCTTTCGTTTTTACTGAAGGCCGCAGGGATGGCCCGCAGCACGTTCTATTATGGTGCTGCCACATATGGAAAAGACGATAAATATGCGGCTGTGATAAAGCTCATATCGGAGATATACCATCTACACAAGGGACGGTATGGATACCGGCGTATCAGACTTGAACTCAAGCGCAAAGGATACAACTTGAACGGCAAGACGGTTCTCCGTCTCATGGGGGTATGCGGACTAAAGTCAAAGGTCAGGCCCAAAAAGTTCCGCTCATACAAAGGTGATGTCGGGCGTATCGCACCCAATATAATGAGAAGGGACTTCAGTGCGGAGGCTCCTAACCGCAAATGGGTGACAGATATTACCCAGTTCACGTTGTTGGGACAAAGATGCTACCTTTCGACAGTGATGGATCTTTTCAATCAGGAGATAGTCGCATATACAATATCATCATCATGCTCGCTTAAACTTGTCACAACCATGCTGAAGAAAGCTTTTTCCACAGTGAAAGACCTGGAAGGACTGATGTTACATTCGGATCAGGGATGGCATTACCAGCACGCAAATTATCGCAGGATGTTATCCGCGAGGGGTATTGTGCAGAGTATGTCGCGAAAGGGAAATTGCCTTGACAACGCAGTTATGGAGAATTTCTTCGGACATCTTAAGTCAGAATTGCTATATTTGCATGAATTTTGTTCTTGGGATGACTTCATTCGAAAATTGAAGAAATACATCGTGTATTATAACAATGATAGGATTAAAGTGAGATTCAACGGCTTGTCTCCCATAGAATATAAAAATAAATACTATAATGAACTGATATAAATCATGTCCAACTTTTTGGGTTCAGTTCAACCAACGGGAGGTCTGGAGATTTTTCAGTCAAAAGGCAAAAGAATATCCCGGGCCACACACGTTAGCCCTACCGAGCAAATTGAAATCTGTTTGTTGGTATTGCAATGAAACTGGAGATAAGACTCCGCACTGGGGAAAACGAATGACAGCATATTGATAATGGCGAATATGTTAATCTCTTTGTGAAATACATTTTGTTGCGCCTAAAGGAGAAGTCTGTGGCGTGTAGAGTAGCAGAACGTCACTGTCTTCGGGATAATGGTGCGGAATCAAGCGGTGGGTGGATTTGTGGCGGTGTATAATAATTTGCGGAGGGCATCAGGACACGGCATGGGACATAAGCGTGACCGGCGTCACCACCCGGATGGGTATGGTGGCATAGGTTTAGCGTTGGATCTTGCGGTGTCGCCCTCCGCTGCTGTCGGAATGGCGGTCAACGATGTCAGGGCTTGCCCCGACATTATTGACGGCAATGCCGACATAACAAATGCACCGACACAACTCGTCCCATCGCTTCCATCGTGTTCAATAAAATGCTTTTGTTCAATAGGAGTGAACAGCAACAAAAAAATGAACGCCCCGGAATCTCCAAGGCGTTATAACTCTATGATGAAGTTTTATACAAGAGTCAATCAAATAGGTCATCAGCAGTCAATGTGTTTTGTACATCTCCTGCATATTCGTTTGATGTGAGACCTGATGCGGTTATCATTGTCAGAAATATGGCGTTCTTTGTTTTAGTGACATCTTTCAGTCTTGCAACCTTGTTTTGCAGGTTTGCAGAATATTTTTTGTCGATTGTAAATGGATTCTTTGTGAATTTCATCTCGCAAAGATTGAACACTTTGTCAGCCCTCTCAATCAATAGATCAATTTCAACTCCGGGTAGGTCAGCATACGGAGGGGTGCGCCATGAGAATTCATTGCTCAAGATTCCACCAATGCCCAAAGCCTTTTTTATCTGGCGAATATGAAGCAGACATATTCTTTCAAATGACAACCCACACCAATTGGCGTATGCCGGACTGGTCTGAATCTTTGACCAATACCCTTCATCTGTAATTCTCTTTGATGAAAGGAATCTATAATAGAATAACGTATAATTATCTATGAGTTGATAGACGGCCCCTTTCACTCTATTCCCATAAGATGAGTATAAACGGATGAAACCACAGGCTTCAAGGTCTGTCATATATTTTGTCAAAGTACCGTTTCGCGGTAAGTGCGTGGTCTCTGATACTTCCTCGATAGTCATGCCCACTTTCTTTTTACCAAGTGCCGATATTATTTTAAGATATGGTTCAGGTCGTTTGAACAATGAGGCGTAAAGATCATCGAACTCACTCTTGAAAACTGCATTATCGGCGAAAAACATACGATCAATGTTTTGTGCCAGACTAAACCTGTGGTCAAGTTTGCTCCAATAATATGGGACACCGCCAAAGATCATATATGCTTCTATAATCTGTGGTCGCGTCATTTTCATATGGAGCGAAGCGGCATATCGTTCACACTCGCTAAGTGTAAACTGTTTCAACCTGATACTACGGGAAAGACGATTATGTAATCCTCCGTGATTATGTATAATATTCTTTATAATCCATGATGTTGCCGAACCGCATACAATTAACAGAATATCTTTCCTTGCCGAAGCCCATCCATTCCAGAAGTGTTCAAAGGCCGGGAGAAAATCAGACTTCGGCGTATCCATCCACGGCAGTTCATCCAGAAAAATCACTTTTCTTTTCTCTTTCTTGCTTTGTATGTATGTTGACAGACATTGAAATGCCTCAAGCCAGTTTTTGGGGATTTGGGAAGGGGTGTAACCCTGACTTACCAAGGAATTATAAAACGCTTTAAGCTGCCCTTTCGCAGGGAATTTTGACACACCGGCATGGAAGAAAGTAAAACGCCCCTTCAAAGTCTCTCTTACAAGATACGTTTTCCCAATTCTTCGCCGACCGTATATGGCTACAAACTCAGATTCGGAAGAGGAATACGCCTCTTCAAGCTGATATATTTCTTCTTCTCGTCCTATAAGCATACTTTGAAATTTAGGCACAAAGGTAGTGAATAATTCCGACATATCCTATCTAAATTGCAAATTATATTGAAGATTTAGACATCAAATGCAACGTGGGTCTGCTTGCAATTCGGGTTATATGGTATCTAAATCCTCTCAAAACGTCATTATTTAGATAGGAAATACGAAAATTTAAGCCGGAAAATTTGGGTACTTCTCAAAAAAATAGTAACTTTGCAATTAGAAAAAGAGTACATTCACACGTTTTAGGCAAGATGGCGAGACATTCGTAACGCCCGATTGTCCACTCTGCGCCAGCCCCTGACGCAAAATGCAGAAAAACGATGAAAATCGCAGGTGTGAGGGAGGCTCTTGAAGCCTCAAAATTCGCCCTTATTCAGATGATTATCAATCCTTTAATTGGAAGACCCCAATACTGGTGGAACGAGGGCAGCTCAGACCGGACGTGCTGCTGACAGCGCAGCTGATGGCTCTGTAGAGACAGAAATCGACAATGCCATCGACGAGCTCAAAGCCACTATGGCGGCGTGGAGCCGTGCCGGACGCCGTAGCATGAACATATCGCTTGTGGGCATGAACTCCGAACAGCTTGAGTTACTGCCCAAGGTTATAGCCGCCGGGGCAAAAGTGGGCTATCTGCTGATCAAGAAGGGAATCACATCGTTTGGCGAATGGGCTAAAAAAATGCGTCAGAGCATAGGCCCGGTACTTCGAGAGCAAGGTGAACTAAGCGACCGAGAGGTTGACGAATGGATTGAGGAGATGTGGAACAGCGACTATCCCGTAGACGGCACTACGCGTCGTGTGAGCGAGTGGGCTGCTCTTATGGGGCAGGCGAAGCTGCGTGAGAATGTGCGCATGAGTCTTGAACAGAAGCGTGCCGCACAGGCCGAGGCTGAGAGTGTGGGCGTGGAGCTGTGCGACGCTGAGAATATCGCTGCGACTCTGCCGTATCTGCTGCCTCAGCAACAGGTGGATGTGCTGCGGGCTGAGGTGCAGTTCTTTGACCCGGGCCATCAGGACGCCGAGCACGGTAACGGCAAGGGCTACATGTTTACCAACGGCACGGGCACGGGTAAGACTTATACCGGTCTTGGCATAGTGAAGCGCTTTGTCAAGCAAGGCAAGGGCAGGATATTGATTCTTACGCCGTCGCAGACGAAAGTGGAGGATTGGATAAATGACGGCAAGAACCTCGGGCTTGATATCCGCAGCCTTGACGACTGGGGCTCGGAGCACGGCATGCCGGCAACTCAGGAGAAGGGCGAGGGAGTCGTGATAACGACATACGCCAACTTCCGACAGAACAAGGCTCTGATGGAGGACTGCTTCGACCTGATAGTCTATGATGAGAGCCACCGCCTGCTTGAGAACAAGAAAGGCGAGGCTACCGCCGGCGTGAACATGCACTACAAGCTCAGCAACAAGGATGAGAACCATACATTCCAGCGTCTGCGCGACGTCAACCCTGTATACCGCGAGATGATTGCGACGCGAGAGGAATTTGCGGATGAGTATCAGCGGCTTGTTGACAATGCCAAGAAGGCTACCGGAGAGAGCAATATCTTCCATCTCGAGGTCAACGGCTATATACCGCCTGTAGGAACGAATGAATGGAGCCCGGCGACCGAGGCAAGGTTTCCGCATATCGCAGGGCTGAGACGCAAGGCGACGGAGCTTGAGCGCAGATTCACTGAAGAAGAGCGTCCGCGTCTTGAGGCGCAGGCCAAGGAGGATATGAATCGCACCAAGGTGGTGTTTCTGAGTGCGACTCCATTCAACACCCGCGAAAATCTCGACTATGCCGAGGGCTATATCTTTTCCTATCCCAAGGATGACGGAGGGGGATATGCTGTGCCCAAGGGCAGGAGCCGCTTTTTCCTCGACCACTTCGGCGCGGGCTACAAATGGCGCTATCACCGCCTTGAGCACAGCGCAGAGAATGCACAGGCACTCGCGCAGCAGGAGGTGGAGTTCAGCGACTGGCTGCAGAATGACCTTCGCACGATGAGCGGCCGCATGATAGACAGCGAGTTTGACTACTCGCGCGACTTCCCGACTGTGACGGGTGAGTATGCGGGACGCTTCAATGAGGCGACCGCCGAGCTGAGCCGCAACGAATTCACCCGACAGGCCTACGGAGAGACCATTGGCAACTATAATTATGGCAGTGCGCTGATGGAGAGTCTTAAGGTGGCGCAGGTGTTGCCTCGAATACGCGAACATCTGTCGCGTGGCCGTAAGGTGGTGGTGTTCCACCGTCGCGTAGAAAGCGGCGAGCCAATCACACAGCCTTTCGAAACGATATTCTCGCGTGCGGAGGCATTGCTGTCGAAAGAGAGTGACAAGGATAAGAAGCGAGAGGGGTTTGCGGAGATACGCAAGCTGCGCCGTCACTATCAGGACTTGCTTGAATGGGAGAAGACGCTTGACCTGCGCATGCCTCGCGAGCAGCTCGCCGACGCTTTCGGCGCGGAAAAGATAGGATTTTTCAGCGGCAAGGAGGGCAAGAAGGCCAAGAACAAGGCTGTCGAGGATTTCAACAATGACGACAGCGGCAAGGATATCTTTGTGGTGCAGGAGGCGAGCGGCAAGGAGGGCATATCTCTTCATGACCGCAGCGGACGCCACCAACGCGTGATAATCACACTTGCGCTTCCGCAGAGCCCCATCACTGCCCTGCAGATAGAAGGGCGCATATACCGCATAGGCAACAAGAGCAATGCCATATTCGAGTATCCTCTTCTCGGGCTTGACTCGGAGATGATACTGTTCGGACAGAAATTCAACACACAGGTAGGCACGACAGAGAATCTCGCACTCGGCGGCAAAGCACGCAATCTTCGCGAGAGCTTCGCCCGGGGCATAGAGGAGCGCAGCGGCGATGTGTCGCTTGAAAGCCAAGGCTTGGGCGGCAAGGAGATGGACAGCGGCAGCGGTCGGGAAGAGATGAGCGGCTATGAGCGCGCCGTACTCGACTACTACGGCAATCAGAAACTCAGCGGGCGCCGCGACTCGCGCGAAGGCAAGGACTATTATCCCACACCTGAGCCTTTGGGCTATAAGATGGTTGAATGGGGACAGGTGAGCGAGGGTGAGAGCGTGCTTGAGCCCTCGGCAGGTCATGGCGCGATAGCGCGGTATGTGCCGGGGGTGAACACACTGACTGCGATAGAGCCGTCGCGGTCGCTCTTCGGCCGACTTCAGGTGAAGGCCGGAGGCGTAGGCCGCAAGTTCGAGTGCTGTACCTTTGAAGAGTATAATGTGGTGAACAAGCATGATGTGGTGGTGATGAATCCACCGTTCGGAGCGGCAGGCCGTATGGCCGTAGATCATGTAGCCAAGGCGTTCACTCACTTGGAAGAGGGCGGCCGCATAGTGGCCATCATCCCACGCGGAAGCACTGACAAGAAATTCGAGCAATGGTACAATGGCGAGAAGAAGGCGGTGCTCACAGGAGAGATATTGCTACCCGATGTTACATTCGAGCGTGCCGGTACGGCTGTCAACTGCCGAGTGGTGATCATCGACAAGGTAAGCGACAAGTCACTTGCGCAGCAGGCGGCTTCAAACGCACGACACATAGACCTGAGCCACCGCGACTATAGCAAGATAGAGGATTTCTTTGAAGAACTCGAGGGTATCGACATGCCGGCGCGCACCATCGACATGGCTGCGAAAATGCGCAAGACGTCACTGCCGGTAGCCCGTTCGCTGCGGGAGATCAAGGGCGTCAAGGAAGTGCGGGTCGGCACGGACTATATGCTGGTATCGGGCCGCGGAGTTTATGAGCGTGTTGATTGGTCTGCGGAGGGCGGAGAGCTTGGCGGGCGTCTTCAGCAGAAATATAACAAGTTCAAGTCTAACGAGGAATGGGCTGAGAGCCGAGGCCATGAAGAGCAGGCAGAGGTCTACCGGGAACTCAAGAAACTGTGCGCACGCCTCAGCGGCAAGACCGAGGAAGAGATGGAGCGCGGTGTCAAGGACGACGGTGTGCGGTTCCGTATGGGGGATGAGGTCGAAAGTCAAGATAATAAAAAAAGCCCGTCGAAGAATCGGCTGGACTTAACCACTCCCCCGGCAGAAGCCGAAGTTACATCCTCCTCATCGAAAGGCGCAGCAAAGTTACAGAAAATAAGTGAGAATCTCAATACCTTGGCTGCAAAATACGCCGGAGTAACGAATCATCGCGGAGCAATTACTGATTTTGCCATGGCTATCGGTGCGGACTCACAAGGCTATGCGACGATTGAAACAGCCAATGGAGATGAAATCCATATCCGCATAAGCAATCATAATGCGAACGCAGGACATTTTGCAGACAAAGGGCACTATGATGGTAATGTGAGTGTGGTGATCAAGAGTCGGCATACGCCAAAAACCTTTGTAGCAAATGACGATGTAGAACTCACAGAGTATATCTACACAAAAGAAGATATCTCAAAAGATGGAAACTTGCTCTCACAAGTAGCCGAATCACTACGGCAGATGTTGGAGACCGGCGAATATGAGGATTTGAGTGGTAAGGCTATTGTCAACCATTCGCCGGATATGGAAAATGAAGCGGGCGGCAAGACCGGCAACCGCTACCGCATGGGGGATGAGGCTGCGAGCTTTGAGGAGCGCCAGGCTGCAGCTGTCGCCAACCGCGGCACTGTCATGCCGGGGCTCAATGAGGTGACGGTGAGAGTCGTCGATGTTCCGCGGCATGATTTCGCAGGAAAACAACCTATATCACAGGCTCGACGTTGGGCTAAAGATAATATTGTTGGAGAGCATGTGCTTACCGACAATAAAGGTGATAGAGTACCCTATGTTATAAGTGGGCGCGCGATAGACAAGTATCTTAGCTTTTCTGCGATAGGCAAGAGCGAGAATCTCGGTGTTCATCTTAGTGTGCTCAAACAGCTGCCGGAAGTTATTGGTGAAAGTATTGAGGCAGAAATTCATCCGGATTACAACAAAGGAGAAGATGGTGTAAGACGAGTTGAAAATGGATATCAGCGAGATAATCTTATTCATCGCTTTTATGGAGCTGTGACAATTGATGGTAAGGTTTATCGCGTAAAGACAACCTTGGTAGAACCTTCAGACAGCGGTTCACTAATAAAGCCACACAGCTTTGAAGTAACAAATATAGAGCTGCTCGAAGAATCGAACAGCTCTGAAATGGAGCCTACGGCCAGTCAGAATGAATCGCTGACACCCGTAGGAGTTGCAAAGTTACTGAAAGGAGTTGAGAAATCCTACGATGAGGGTGTAAAACTTTTGGAGGCGAGTGAAAAAACTTCGTCACGCTACCGCATGGGGGATGAGGGTGAGAGCTTTGAGGAGCGTCAGGCTGCAGCTGTCGCCAACCGCGGCACTGTCATGCCGGGGCTCAATGAGGCGACGGTACGGATTGTCGATGTGCCCCGCCATGGGTATGAGGGACACAACATTTTGAGCCAAGCTGTTGACGCAGCCTCAAAGAGATATGCCGGCAAGGTGCTGACGTATGATAATTACGGTATGAGGTTTGAGTATATCGTAAAACCTCGGTCCTTTAAGTATGCGGCCAACCATTCAGGTAAAAGCTCCAACATGGGTGCCCAGGCAGCCGTAATGGATAAACTCTTAGATGTTATCGGAGAGAGTATCGAAGTGATGGAACATGCGGATGTAAATAAGATTGACGGCAACCGTAGCGAAGATAACGGCTATACTCCCAATACTTTAATGCACCGCTTTGTGGGGGCTGTCAATATTGATGGAACAATCTATCGAGTTATAACAACCCTCAAAGAGTACTCAGATGACGAATTGTCACGCTTACATACATACGAGGTGACAAAAATCGAAGTGCTCGACGCCGAGACGCCAAGCACTTCGAATGCTACCACTAACAACAATATATCATCGTTAGGGATTGCAAAGATACTACAAGGAGCTGAGATACACAATAAATCGGGCGAAAAAATTCTTGAAGAGAGTAAAAAAGCCGGAGATATAAGCTATGCCGCCGCAGCTGACGCTGCTACACAGCAACAAAATGAGGGCGGCGCTGAAGCTTCGGAGCTTGAGCAAAAGGGCGCTGAGATTGCCGGGCGGTTGAATACTCCTGTGCGGTTTGTGGAGGACTTGTCGGATATTACGGACTCGTCGGCTGATGTGCGGCGGAAGAAGCGGTCGGCCAAGGGCTGGTATGATACAGCGACCGGTGAGGTTGTGATTGTGCTGCCCAACTGCGACAGTGTTGAGGATGTGGAGGCGACGATCTTCCATGAGGTTGTGGGTCACAAGGGGCTGCGCGAGCTTATCGGCGATGAGCGCTTCGGGGAGTTCCTGCGGCAGGTGTATGAACATGCGTCGGCTGCGACACGCGCCAAGATAAACGCCCTTATGTCGCGCAACGGCTGGAATGCTGAGCTTGCGACGGAGGAGTATCTGGCGCAGCTTTCCGAGCGTGGCTTTGCCGACATGGAGGCGCAGGAACGTGGCTTTTGGAGTAAGGTGCGCGAGAAGGTGCTTGATTTCCTGAGCCGTCTCTTCGAGGGCAGGAGGCTTCCCAAGAGCTTGCGGCTCGGAGACGAGGAACTGCGGTATATGCTGTGGCGCGCCTATCAGAAGCGCGTCGACGGCTCGCTTGTGGGCGAGGCTGCCAATGTGGTAATGCAGGAGCGGCTGGGGGTTGGACGCTTCAGAGAACAGGATCGAGAGCAAAGGTCTGTGGCAGACAGAATTGAGAATCTGTTTTATGAGGCTGTCAATGGAATACTGACAGGCAAACCTGTAGAAGTAGGGCGACTGACATCTGAGGGTAAATCATATTTGGAAAGATTGTCGGGCATGCAGTTGAAGGAAGAGGTTTCGTTTGTGCTTAATCCGTCGGATATGGTGCACATACATAACCGTCATTTCGGAACCAATGAGAAAGACGGCAGAAACATCCCTCTTACAAATGAAGATATCAGGGCTATAGCCTCAATCGTTTCCAACCCGGATAGAGTGATATATGCCAAAGAGAAGAAAGGCAATGAACGAAATCTGTTTTTCTTCCTGAAAGAAAATGATAGCGGAAGTTATAATCTGCTTGAGGTTTATGCAGACAGAAAAGGTAATCTGACATCAAAAAGCTTTTTCAAAAGCAAAGAGGGCGTATCCCAACGTGTAATATCGTTACAGAACGACCCTACACTCTACGTCCATGACGGATGGGGCAACCCTCTTGATGGTGCAAAGTTACCAAAATTCTTTGAGACGGCAAAAGAAAGCGATGAAAGTTCACGTCTGCGCTTCCGCAGCGGCAATTACGCCAATGCGCGCGAGGAATACGAGGCACGGGTGCGGACAATCACCGAGCGTGACAAACGTAGCGGTGAAGTTTTGCTCGACAGCGGGGGCAACAAGAAGAAAGCCAACCGTGCGGCGATGTGGCATGAGGCATATCTTGACTCGATGGCTTCGTTGAAAGCTCTTCAGGAGGCTGTGGAGAATGAGAGCGGTGAGGAGCTGAAGGATTTCGAGAACGCCTATTGGGCAGAGAACCGTATGAGCAGCTCCAACAGTGCGCAGACGGCGGCGTGGAAAAAGCGTTATTTCGAGCCTTTGATGAGAGAGGTGTCGCGGCTGACAGGAAAAGGGGACGAGGGCTATAGGAATCTCCTTGACTACATGATGGCGAAGCACGGCTTGGAGCGCAACGCCTATATGCGTACCCGAGCCGAGGCCAATGGCGAGCAGACGGAGCGTGATTTTGCGGGATTGACTTCTTTATTTGAACTCTCACCCCGTAAATGGGAGGAGGCTGAGCAGCGGGCGGAGGCTCTTGTCGCCACGTATGAATCGGCGCATAGTACCGCGGAGCTATGGAGACTTGTCAATGCAGCGACAAAAGCGACATTACAGACACGCTACGACTCAGGATTGATAAGCAAAGATGTGTATGACAAGATCCGGACACAATACCAATATTATCTTCCGATGAAAGGGTGGGCGGATACCGTGGCCGGAGATGTGTATGAGTACGCAGCCGGGACTTATCATCTGGGAACGGCACTGCACAGCGCCTTTGGACGCAGCAGTCAGGCAGACGACCCATTGGCTACAATTTCGGTAGACGCCGAACGCACAATCATGGAGGCAAACCGCAACAGGATGAAGATGGCTTTTCTGAACATGGCGATAAACCACAGGACAAGCCTGCTGACGGTGAGACGCCAGTGGTATAAGAAGCAGACCGACGGGACTTGGCTTGAGGACGACCCACCGATACCCGAGAATGCGACAGCAGACGAAGTGAATGCGATAGTAGAGCAACACAATGCAGATATGGAGGCATTGAAGGAGAAAGGCGAGGCATACCAAAGTAAAAAGGGTCTGCAGTTGGGCATGCGCGTCAACAAATATGAGCGTTCGCAGCATATCGTGACGGTAAGCCGAGCCGGAGAAATATATCAAGTGTTCATCAACGGCAATCCGCGTGCGGCGATGGCTATCAACGGACTGCTCAATCCTGACACCGGAGAAACAACGCGTCTTAAGCGATGTGGGCAGAGTGTGAAAAATTTTATGTCTAAGGCATTCACAACATATAACCCGGAATTCATATTCAGCAATCTTGCGCGGGATGTTATGTTTGCCGGAGCGGCGGTAGCGGTCAAGGAAGACAAGGCATACAACAGTCAGTATCGCAAGAATATCTCCGGGCTGCTTGTGAAAGGCCGAATCTTGAAGCTTGTGCATAAGTACAATGCCGGCACATTGGATATGGATAAAGACTTAGAACGTTACTTCTATGAGTTCATGACCAACGGAGGAGAGACAGGATTCACACAGGTCAACACTGTTGACAAGGTGAAGAAAGAGATGGAGCGGTTTATCAGGCAGGCACAGGGCGGAGCCTCGTCTGTGCCCGGCGAGGCATGGCGTGGGCTACTCGACGGAGTGGAGTTTATGAACCGCTGCGCCGAGGATGCAACGCGTTTCGCCGTGTATATGACCTCGCGTCAGGTAGGGCGCGGAGTGGCGCGGAGTGTATGGGACGCCAAGGAGATAACGGTGAACTTCAACAAGAAAGGCAGCGGAGCCTTGGGCGCACGTTATCTGAACTTCTCATACGTATTTTTCAATGCCGCCATGCAGTCGCTGGGCAACAGCGGCAGGCTTATCAAGAAACATCCCGGCAAATCGGCTATGGTGATGGTGGCGTTCATGAGCGCCGGCTTCCTGCTGCCTTTGGTATCGCAGGTGCTTTGCGGATTGGCGGGAGGTGATGATGACGATTACTTCAATATACCCGAGTGGGTACGCCGTAACAATCTTGTCATACCTATCGGAAAAGGCAGATATCTGACGATACCGATAGCGCATGAGCTGCGACCGTTCTACGGCATAGGTGAGCTCGCCTACTCGACTCTTATGGGACGTGAGGACGCCGGGGAGGCAATGTATAAGGCTGTCGAGGGTTTTACCGGTATACTGCCTGTGGATTGGACAGGCAACGGCGGTAATGTATTGATAAGTCTTACCCCGACAATCCTGCAACCGTTAGCGCAGGCGTACGCCAATGTTGACTATTTCGGCAAGCCGATATACAGACGCACGGCTTCCAATACCGAAGACCCTGAATGGACGAAGGCATACCGGTCGACGCACCCTTGGCTTGTTGACGCGAGCCGATGGCTGTATGAGGCTACGGCGACCGAGAACACTGCAGAGCGTCTTGAGGGCGTATGGTATGGCGATGTCAATCCTGCGATAGTGCAGCATTTGATTGAGTCATACACCGGCGGTATGGGTAAGGTAATCAACAAGATGAGCCGAACGATCTCCATGCTGTGGGATGAGGAGGCGAGGGAGCTGCGCAATATCCCTATCGCGAGCAAGTTTGCCCAGAGCGTAGATGAGCGGGCGATTGAGCGGAGGACCAACAACGAGTATTATGACCTCAGAGGCGAATACGAGAAACTGCAGCTTGATTTCCGCCACGTGAACGCACAGCCCTTGGACTCTGTGAGCGGCCATGCCAAGAAGCTTACTGATTGGCTTGACACTCCTGACGGGCGCAGGTATCTGATACTCCGGGATTATATGAAAGATGTCGACTATTGGCACGGAGTAGGCAAGAACGCGCCGACAGAGCTGATGAAAGAACGTGCCGACAGCATGGAGAATGCCACAAAGGCGGAGCTGATTGAGACTATGCGAAAGCCTGATGAGTATCCGGCAGAGACAATCGGGCGTAGAAAGCAGGAGCTTGACTATGACCGGGTACGGCAGGACAAGCGGGTGGAACGGCAGATGAAACGTGCTGAGGGACGAATGAGCAAGGGTAATGATAAGCCGAGCCGTTAGCTGACGTGCGTGGGCTTCGCCCGCGCCTTGGACGAAACCGGGCTTTTTTAATGGTTGGTGGGTTGCTTTTTAAAGTTGGTGGTTGGTGGGTTGGGGGCAGCGGATTACTTACTGCTATCCTCAAAAGCTAACTCGCTGCCCACAGCCTACAACCCACCAACCACACCCACCAACCACAACCTACCAACCATTACTCCAATAGATAACAGGTTGGAGGCGGAGGGATTTGTTATTTTTGCTGCAAAAAAGGAATGATATGAGGCTTAGAAGGATGAGCGATGTGTGGCGGCCAAGCGGCGACGGCGAGGCCGACAGCATAAAGCGTAGCAGGGCGCGCAATCATGGGTGTGAGCGCGGGCGTGCGCTTGAGGTGTTGCTCGAGGCACAGAATTATTATATGAACATGGACCGCTTCCGTCGCGACCGTGAGCGCAACAAGCGCTATAATTACGGCGACCAATGGAGCGATGTGATATGCGTCGACGGCGAGCGGATGACCGAGGAGGAGTATATCAAGCGTCAGGGGAATATACCGCTGAAGAATAATATGATACGTCGGTTGACGAGGAATGTGATCGGCGTCTACCGCAGTCAGGCGACAGAGCCGACGTGCTTCGCGCGCGACCGCGACGAGCAGCAGCTTGCCGAGACGATGAGCACCGCCCTTCAGTATAACATGGGGCTGAACCGCATGACCGAGCTCTATGCGAGGACGATGGAGGAGTTCCTGATATCGGGTCTGATAGTTCACCGGAAGTGGTACGGGCGGCGCAATGACAAGGAGGATTGCTGGACAGACTATGTGCAGCCTAACAATTTCTTTGTAGACAACAATATGCGCGATTTCCGTGCATGGGACTGCACGTGCATAGGCGAGATACATGATGTGAGCTTCGAGGCGGTGTGCCAGCAGTTTGCCAAGAGCCCGGGCGACTATCAATGGCTGAGCGGGATATACGCCGAGGCCAAGGACAGGCCTCGGTTGCTGCAGGCTTGGGGTGAGTTTGGCTATCCTCAGGATTATGACAATGATTTTCTGACGGCACGCGACCAGACGCGTTGCCGCGTGATAGAGGTATGGCGCAAGGAGAGCAAGCCTCGGTATTGGTGCCATGACTACAACACCGGCGATGTCTTCAAGATAGACGTTGAGGATTACGGCGAGCTCGTGGAGGCCGAGAACGCGCGGCGTCTTGAACAGGGGCGCAGCGTAGGCATGGCGCGCGAGGAGATACCTCTGATCAAGGCTGAGTGGATGATGGACGATTATTGGTATTACTATTATCTGTCGCCGCTTGGCGATATCTTGGCGGAGGGCGAGACTCCTTACGAGCACAAGAGCCATCCGTATGTTTTCAAGGCTTATCCGTTTATCGACGGTGAAGTGCATTCTTTCGTGAGCGATGTTATAGACCAGCAGCGGTACACCAACCGCCTTGTGACGCTCTATGACTGGATAATGCGTGCGAGCGCCAAGGGTGTGCTTCTGATACCCGAGGACTGCATACCGCGAGGCATGAGCCCGGAGGACTTCTCGCAGACGTGGGCGAAGTTCAACGGTGTGGTTATCTACCAACCCAACAAGACGGGACAGGTGCCGCAGCAGGTTGCGAGCAATTCGACGAACATTGGAATCAATGAGCTGTTGCAACTGCAACTGAAGTTTTTTGAGGATATCTCGGGTGTGAACGGCGCGCTGCAGGGCAAGCCGGGTTATTCGGGGATGAGCGCCGCGCTCTATAACCAGCAGACGCAGAACGCCACGACGAGTCTTCTTGACCTGCTGGAGGTGTTCAACAGCTTCATGACCGAGGCGGCATACAAGGATGTAAAGAATATACAGCAGTTCTATGAGCAGAAGCGTATGCTCTATATCGTGGGGCGTGCAGGGGCTAAGGTCGAGTATGACCCGCAAAAGATACGCAATGTCGAGTTTGACCTCAATATAGTGCCGAGCACAGCGACACCGGCCTACCGTGCGATGGCGAATGACTTCCTGATGGAGATATTCAAGAGCGGCCAGATATCGCTTGAGCAGCTGCTTCAGACGGGCGAATTTCCTTTTGCCGACCAGTTGCTTCAGTCATTGCAGAGCCAGCGGGAGCAGCTTGAGCAGGGCGAGGTGCCGGAGGGCGTGTCGCCGGAGCTGCTCGCACGGACGCAGCAGGGTGCGGATATGGAGGCTGTGAATAAGCTGTATGGGGCTATGAGAGCGTGATTTTCCTTTTTGCTGACGTGCGGGAGCTGCGCTCTCGCCGGGGACGAAAGGGGGGGCTTCTCAGATTGTGGCGGCGGAGATTGCTTTTGAGGTCATTGCCTTTCGGATTGAGCCCCGGGCGACAGCGCGGGGCATTTCCATTTCGTGGAAGCAGATGTGCAGGCCGATGGCGCGGGTCATGAGGAGGTCGTCGTGCTTGCCGTCGATGGCCCCGAAAGCACCGTTCTGCTTCCGCTCGTAGGTGAGTAGTTCGTTGAGGCAGCGCTCGTCGCGCTCTTGGTAGAGTGATTGGCGGATGACTTTTATGAGGGTCGAGATTATCATTGGCTTTGTGGCTATGTTGGTGTGGAAACCGTATCTGCGGGGAAGTCCTTGGCGTATTTCGTCGGGGGATTGGCGGCGTGCGTAGAGGTTGGGGTATATGTCGGCGAGCTGATATAGGATGTACTGCGACTGATCGCCGTCGACCTGCCGGGCGCGGTCGTGTGTCTCGAGGGTGTTTGACTCTATAACGAGGAGGGAATCGGAGTAGTATGCTGCAATCTGCGCGGCTTTCCACGCGAGGAGGTCGATGTCGATATGTCCGTACCATTGTGCTACGACAGCCGGCTTGCCGCCGTCGATCATGAATAGGCGGTCGAATACAACGATAACCGACCAGTCGGCCTTGGAGGAGCGTCCGCCGATGTCGACGACGGTGAGGTAGCGGTTTATGATATCCTCTCGGTCGGCGGGGTCGTATGGGTCGGGGTGTGACCATACCCACAGCTGTCCACGGGCGTCCTGCCTGAACTGCAGGTCCGTGAGGGCGTCGGGCCCTTCGTCGGCTTTTGCGTAGACATCGCCGACAAACCGAGGTGGGCAGCAGTCAGGGCGCAGTTTCTCGACGAGGTATTTGTCGAATACGGCTGCGCCGGAGTTTACAAAAGCCTCAATATCGTCGGACGGGCACTCTGCGGCCATCGAGCCGTGCTGCTGATGTTTGGTGCGCTCGATTACATACCAGTTGATGGCTTCGAGTGTAGCCCCTTTCTGCCACAGCCACCATAGATATCTGCCGGGCTCTACGCGGTCGGTGGCGGCATTGGCATTGTCGCGGTTTTGGTATAGAGTACGGGCGAAATGGAGACGCTCGTCGTCGGAGGCAAAGGGAGTGCGGTTCCAATCAATCTGAAACCAAGAAATGAAGAGAGCCTTGAATTGGGTGATACCATCGCGTGCTGCCTCATATTCTTTATGAAAGAAATTGCCGAGGCCGTTTGCTGTGGACTCGTAGACAATCATTGTGAAAGGCTTGTTGAGGACACCTGAGCAAGCAGAGCGGACGATGTCCTCGGGCTTCTTTCCTTCGGTAGCTTTCCACAGACCGACCTCAGAGAGATGTACGAGTGCGTAGTCGCCGCCACGGCAGGAGTCGGGTCGCTCGGCAGTGCCGATCTTGACCTTGCAGTTTCGCTGCGGGACTCGGAAAATAGAGCCGGATTTGCCGACGCCAACCATCTTTGGCTCGTTAGGGGCGTATGCCTCGCCGAGGCGGTAGAGCATATCGAGAGGATATGCTTTTATCATCCGGTCGAACATATCCTTGATTTCATCGGAGGCAGTGCCTTGGTGGGCGATGATGAGCGAGTTGAGGCCTTGCTTATGACAGAGCTGCAGCCAAGCCATATAAAGCTGCGAGGTGGTAGATCCGCCCCACTGACGCGCCTTGAGCAGGACAATGCGTATGGGCTTGCCGGCGAGTCGTGCCTCTTCGAGCGCCTCGACAAACAGGCGCTGGGGATAGGATAGTCGGAATAGTACTTCGGGGTCACCCTCGACGTTTTTATTTTTGATATATACGAAAGTTGCCGCCCAAAAAGGGAAATCGAAGCGGCAGCGGAGGCGAACGAACTGAGATATGACCTGCTCTCGCCCGCAGTTTGTGGGGTCCACGCCAAAGGCAGAGAGGATAAAGGCGTCTATGGACTTAGCCTGTATCAAAGACTTCACAAGAGGGACGGCCAACATCGGCCTCGGCAACCATTGGACGGGAATGGGGAAGTCTTCAATCTCGACACGTACGCGGTCGCCTATTGAGCCTTGGCCTGTAATGGGGTTGAACTTTGCAAAAATGATATTATTTCTTCGGTCGTTTTCGGCGATTATCTGCCTGATCGCAATATTGTTCATAGAAACCACTTTTAATTCTGTAGATAATTTCAGAGGCGGTGCGCGGTGCCATATAGAATTTTGGTGCGGGGGAATTGATGATGAGAGCTACTATTTCGGAGAGGCTGAGGTCGGGCATAGCCGGGGCGAGGCGCCTGTAGCGACTGAAAATCTCCATGAACATCTCACGCTTTGTAGGGCGCATTTTCGCGAGCGGGTTCTTACCCCGTGCCAGTTGAGAGACAACTACTGTTGCACGCTCCTCGGAAATCCAAAAGCGGGCAGACGGGAGCTCGACAATCATCTCACCGATAGATTTGTGCCCCAATACAGAAGAGAGGCTCATGACATAGCGGTATGCCCTGATGAGGTCGAGGTTGCGCAGGCGTGTGAATTCGAGAATGCAGCCGGGGTATTTCATTGATTTTTGGGTTTATGGGTTGTTGGCTGTGGGGTGTGGGTTACTTGGAATGGCGCGTGAGCTGCGCTCACGCCGGGAACGAAAGTGCCTTTTGCAAAGATGATTACTTATGGCTGTGCGTTCACCACCTGCCGCAACTTTGTGTAAAGATAATGATAGTTCTCCAAAAGATAACATGCCGGGTAGTGAAATAGGGTGTATCTTTGCTGCAAAAGAAACAACAGGTACAAACAATATAATAAAGAAATGGCTGATACCGAGAGAATTGAGCCTCAAACCAAGAGTAAGCGCGACCGAGTGAGCGAGCGTCTGAAGGGGAAATATCCCGACCGGGATTATGCGGATGATGAGGCATTGTTCGAGCAAATCGACCAAGACTATGACTCATTTGACGGCGAGTTGAGCGGCTATAGAGAGCGGGAGAAGTCGCTTGTTGACATGTTTAACCGCGACCCGAGGAGCGCGCAGTTCCTCACCGATATGGCCAATGGCCGAGACCCATGGAGCAATCTTATAAGGCGCGTCGGTGTAGACGGTATGACCGACATACTCAATGACCCTGAGAAGCATGAAGAATTTGAGGCGGCCAACAGGGAATATCTTGAGCGAGTGGCCAAGAGCAAGGAGCTCGACGAAGAGTATGATCGCAATCTTGCGGAGTCGCAGGCTACGGTGGCACAGCTTCAGGGCGACCGCGGCATTGACGATGATACGATGGACAAAGCGCTCGACCTGCTCGGACAGATAGCCAACGAGGTGCTTCTTGGCAAATTCACCCGGGAGAATATAGAGATGGCATTAAAGGCTGTCAACTATGAAATGGACATAGAAAGCGCGACACAGGACGGTGAGGTGCGCGGGCGCAATGCGCGTGTGGAGGCCAAGCTCCGCAAGCCGCGGTGATGGCATGCCGACGCTCGGCGGCAGCAACAACAGCCCGCGCCGGCAGGCTGAGGAGGACGACGACATCTTTGCACAGGCTGCGCTTGCCAAATGAGAGGGGAGTCAGTACGGTTTGCAGAGCACAGCGGTGTGACACCTGTAAAGGGCAGCGCTGGACTGCCGGCACAATTGCCCGGAATGGCTACGACGGTGAGCAATACAGCGAATGCCAG
>OFFN01000757.1_pt1 | contig 22379 bp, 16 predicted proteins | sample 1521381 | NCBI WGS metagenome assembly OFFN01 (sample SAMEA3504112, study PRJEB24116) | mouse gut metagenome | biome: mouse gut; feature: mouse-associated habitat; material: faeces | place: Denmark | collected 2011 | reverse complement strand
ATGAAAGAAGAACAGATCAAACAGGCATACGAGATTGCCCGTGACCGCTATGCCGCTATCGGCGTTGACACCGAGAAGGTGCTCGAACAAATGCAGGATTTCCACCTGTCTATGCACTGCTGGCAGGCCGACGACGTTGCCGGCTTCGAGAATCAGGGTGGCAGCCTCACCGGTGGTATTCAGGTAAACGGCAACTATCCCGGCAAAGCCCGCAATATCGATGAGCTCCGCGCCGACGTGCTCTACGCCATGAGCCTCATCCCCGGCAAGCACCGCCTCAACCTCCACGAGATCTACGGTGACTTCGGCGGCAAGTTCGTTGACCGCGACCAAGTTACCCCCGAGCACTTCCAGAGCTGGATCCAGTGGGGTCTTGAGAATGGTATCAAACTCGACTTCAACTCAACCTCGTTCTCGCACCCCAAGAGCGGCGACCTCTCGCTCTCTAACCCCGACAAGGGTATCCGTGACTTCTGGATCGAGCACAGCAAGCGTTGCCGCGCCATCTCGCAGGCTATCGGCGAGGCCCAGCAGGATCCCTGTATCATGAACACTTGGGTACACGATGGCAGCAAGGACATCACTGTAAACCGTCTGATGTACCGCGAGTTCCTCAAGGATTCTCTCGACCAGATCTTCGAGCACCGCTACGACTGGATGAAAGACTGCGTTGAGTCGAAGGTATTCGGTATCGGCCTTGAGAGCTATACCGTCGGCAGCAACGACTTCTACACAGCCTACGCCGCCAAGAACAACATGATGATCACCCTCGACACCGGCCACTTCCACCCCACCGAGAGCGTTGCCGACAAGGTGAGCTCAATGCTTCTTTACGTGCCCGAGCTCATGCTCCATGTAAGCCGCCCGGTGCGTTGGGACTCTGACCACGTCACCATCATGGACGACCCCACTATGGATCTCTTCAGCGAGATCGTACGTGCAGGCGCCCTCAACCGCGTACACTACGGCCTCGACTACTTCGACGGCACCCTCAACCGTATCGGTGCCTACGTCATCGGTAGCCGCGCAGCCCAGAAGTGCATGATCCGTGCCCTTCTCGAGCCCACCGAGACCCTGCGCAACTACGAGCTCGCCGACAAGAAGTTCCAGCGTCTGGCCCTCCTTGAAGAGTGCAAGAACCTGCCTTGGAACGCCGTCTACGACATGTTCTGCCTCCGCAACAACGTGCCCGTTGGCGAGACCTTCATCCCCGAAATCGAGAAATACGAGGCCGAGGTTACTTCCAAGCGATAAATTGTAAAGGCAAAATCAGGCTATAAAGGCCATAAAGGCAAGAGATTACTTTTCCGGGCTGTCGCGTAGATAATTACGGTAAGCCCGGAGAAGTCTCTCGGTTTCTTCCAAAAGAGGACGGATTTGAGTCAGGTCTTCTTGCTTGATAAAATCAACGACTTTTGCCAAACAACTAAAGTTTCAGAACCAAACTGCATAGATAAATTAATAAACAGAGGTAAAAATAGACATAGTTCAGCAAAAGAAAAACACTTTGCATGCCATTCTTGCCTATTTTTGCCTTTTTTGCCTTATAAATGATTTTAATCGGACTACTCATCATCGCCATCGGCGCCTTCTGCCAGTCGAGCTGCTATGTACCCATCAACAAGATCAAGTCATGGAGCTGGGAGAGCTACTGGATCGTGCAGGGCGTCTTCGCATGGCTCGTGCTGCCCTTCCTCGGCATGCTCCTCGCCATCCCCGCAGGCCACAGCCTCGGCGAGCTCTTCGCCACCGTGCCCTCCTTCAACATCTGGATGACACTGCTCTTCGGCGTGCTCTGGGGCGTGGGCGGCCTGACTTTCGGCCTGTCAATGCGCTACCTCGGCGTGGCTCTTGGCCAGTCGATCACCCTCGGCACCTGCGCCGGCCTCGGCACAATCATGGGTCCGCTGCTTCTGCAGATATTCTTCCCCGAGAACGACCCGCTCTCGCAGCTCACATGGTCGGTGATCATCGGTGTGCTCGTCACCCTGCTCGGTATCGCCATCATAGGCATTGCCGGCGGCATGAAGGCAAAAATGCTCAGCGAGGAAGAGAAAAAGGCCGCCGTCAAGGAATTCAACTTCCCCAAAGGCATAGCCATCGCCCTGCTCGCAGGCTTCATGAGCGGCTGCTTCAACGTAGGCCTCGAGTTCGGCTCGGGTATCAACTTCGAGGGCACCAACCCCATGTTCGCCACCCTTCCGGCCACATTCCTCGTCACCCTCGGCGGCTTCATCACCAACGCCGTCTACTGCTTCAGCCAGAACTCCAAGAACGGCACATGGGGCGACTACCGCAAAGGCTCTGTGCTGCTCAACAACATCGTCTTCTGCCTCATCGCCGGCGCCCTGTGGTACAGCCAGTTCTTCGGCCTCGCCCTCGGCAAAGGCTTCCTCACCTCATCACCGGTGCTGATGACCCTCTCGTTCTGTATCCTGATGGCACTCAACGTCGTCTTCTCCAACGTATGGGGAATCATCCTCAAGGAATGGAAAGGCTGCTCACGCACCACCATCACCGTACTCCTCGCAGGCATAGCCGTGCTCATCATCTCGTGCTTCCTGCCACAGCTGATCTAAGCGCCTTCAGCGCAGTTTAAAGAAGTTTACTTCAAAGTTTAAAAGTTTATTTTAACAACCTCAACCAATCATGTCAATACTCGATAACCGCCCCGCCCTTGCGCGCGAGGTAGCACAGATTGCCGAAGCCGCCGGATACCTCTGGCAGAAAGGCTGGGCCGAACGCAACGGCGGCAACATCACCGTAAACATCACCGAACACGTCGACGACGAAATCCGCCGCATGCCCGCTATCAGCGAGCCCGTTGCCATCGGCGTCACCCTGCCCAACCTCAAAGGCTGCTACTTCTACTGCAAAGGCACCCAGAAACGCATGCGCGACCTCGCCCGCTGGCCCATGCAGAACGGCTCAGTGATCCGTATCCTCGACGACTGCGCCCACTACGAGATCATCGCCGACGAACCCGTAATGCCCACCTCAGAGCTTCCCTCGCACCTGTCGGTACACAACTACCTCATCGGCAAAGGCTCAACCTACAAAGCCTCCGTGCACACCCACCCCATCGAGCTGGTGGCCATGAGCCACAACCCCGAGTACCTCAAGAAAGACGTCCTCACCAAGCTCCTGTGGTCAATGATACCCGAAACCAAAGCCTTCGCCCCCCGTGGCCTCGGCATGGTGCCCTACATGCTCCCCTCGTCGACAGAGCTCGCAGCCGAGACTATCAAGGCCATCGACGACAACTACGATGTGGTGATGTGGGAAAAACACGGCGTGTTCGCAGTAGAAAACGACGTGATGAGCGCCTTCGACCAGATCGACGTGCTCAACAAGAGCGCCAACATCTACATGTGCGCCCGCTCGATGGGCTTCGTACCCGACGGCATGTCCGACGAGCAGATGACCGAAATATCCACAGTTTTCCACCTGCCCAAATAATTACTTACGATGAGCAAGTATTATCTTATAGGCCTTGCAGCGCTGGCTCTTGCCTCATGCGCGCAGAAGCAGGACGCGGCAGAGGAAGTCGAGATCAACGACTCCACTACCCCGCTCCACCTTCTGCAGCCTGACTACAAGACACCCTACGGCAAACTGTCGGCAGATACGGTAAAGGCCGATATCGACCGCGTATTTGCCTACATCGACGCCGTTACCCCGGCCAAGATGACCGACGGCAAAGTGAATCAAGGCACCTATCGCCTCACCAGCTATGAATGGGGCGTGATGTACGACGCACTTCTCGACGCCGCAGCCATCACCGGCGACAAGCGCTACTCCGACTATGTGAGCGACCGCATAGGCTTCCTTGCCCGTGAGGCCGACAACTTTCAGGGCGACATCAACGAAGACGGCCAATTGCGTCAGGTGAAGAACCCTCTCACCCTTGACGACGCCGGCGCTATGGCAGGCGCATGGATGCGCGCCGCAATGGCCGACAGCACTCTCAATATCGCTCCCTATATCGAGCAGTATTGGAAAATCGTTGAAGAGACACCCGTACACCTCCCCGACGGCACTATCGCCCGTAACCGTCCGCACTACAATGCAGTATGGCTCGACGATATGTTTATGGCTCTTCCGTCGATGGCAGTCCGCAGCCAATATGCCAACGACCCCAAACAGATCGACGAGGCTGCCAACATAGCCACCGGCTTCTTCAAGCGCATGTGGATGCCCGAGAAGAATATCTTCCGCCACGGCTATGTAGAGGGCGCCGGTTCTCAGCCTTCAATGGCTTGGGGCCGTGCCAACGGCTGGGCTATCCTTACCATGTGCCAGTTGCTCGACTTCCTGCCCGAAAATCATCCCAAGCGTGCAGAAATCCTTGATATCTACCGCAAACATGCCGCCGGCCTCGCCGAGCTGCAGGGTATCGACGGTTTCTGGCACCAGCTGCTTGACCGTCCCGAGACATACAATGAGACTTCGGCTACCGCTATCTTCGCATACGCTCTTGCCCACGGTATCAACGAGGGTTGGCTCGACGCCACCACCTACGGCCCCGTGGCTCAGCTCGCATGGGAAGCAGTATCATCGAAAATCAATGCCAAGGGCGAGGTTGAGGATGTATGCGTAGGAACCGGCATGGGCTTCGAACCCGCTTACTATGCCTACCGTCCTGTAAGTGTGAAAGCCGCTCACGGCTACGGCCCCGCAATATGGGCCGGCGCCGAGATGATCAAGCTTCTCAACACCTACTATCCTTACGTCAACGACAGCGCCGTTCACTACTACAAGGTAGACCCCGAAGCCACAATGCCGCTCTTCAGCCTTGATGAAAACGGCAAGGCTCTTGAAATCCGTCATTGATCATGAGATTGATATTTGCTCTTCTAACAAGTGCTACTTTGATATGTGCGTCAGCTCAGACTGATGCATATATCAAAGTGCACGACAGCCATGAGCGCCATCCACGAATCACCACTGTCACATTCCCGGGCAACAGCGACTGGCTCGCAGCCTACGACGCCATCTATGGCCACGGCGCGGTGATAGAGAACCCGTGGGTAGCTTATCGTGTGTATATGGACCACCGCCAGAGCCTCGACCTGTATGTAAAAGCCAAACCGCAGCTCGAGCTCGACGTGACCGGTTTCTATACCACACCCGAGCAGATGGAGCAAGGCTATGGTTGCGATGTGCTTTGGGCCGGCAAATCTATTGCCGCCGGCTCATTCCGCGGCTATCAGAACGGAGCTCCCGTCACGATCGATACCGTGGCTGCGCGCACCCAGACAGTTGTCGATGACCACACTATAGAAGTGGTTGACAAAGACTGGCTCTACAACGGCCATCCGATACAGATGACCCAGCGCTACAGCGTAGCCCCCGACAGCCGCGATCTCTTTGTCACTGTCAAGCTCGAAGGCAATCAGCCCGGCGACGTATTCTGCACCGGTATACAGAAACTCGAGAGCGACAACGAGGGCTTCATCCAGCCCAATGGTGTAGGTGCCTCTTGGGGTCGCAATGTGCCCGACAAAGGCCATCCCGAGTTGGTTGAGACCGTAGGTCTCGGCATTGTTGTAGACCCCGCAAACCTTGTTAAAGTCAAAGAAGACGATCTCAACTATCTGGTATTTGTCAAGCCCGACGCCAACGGCGAGATCAGATACCGCGTGATAGCCTGCGGCGACCGCGAGAAAGACGGCTTCAAGACTTCCAAACAATGGTTTGACTACATGAAAAAACAAAAATAGCTTACCATTCTTTCGAAGAAAGCGACATTACCCCACGGCGATGTCGCTTTTTTATTATGCTGATTTTACTGCGAATCTTTGATTATGTTGCAAGATTTCCCGAACTTTACAACGAAGATGTGCATAAACGCAAGTCTACCGGGTAATATGAATATATTGAAAATAATAACAACATTATTGTTCTCTGTATCGTTTGCCGATGTAGTTTATGGCGGTGAACAATTACAGTCAACATCCCAACCATATCAGGCACACTGCCGGTGATGTATATTGAGACTGATAACCGCACGCCCATAACATCAAAGACAGTGTATCTCGACGGGAAATATTGGCTTGACCCTTTGGAGCGCACTGAATACGAAGCCCTCGGGTCGGAAGCAGAACCACTCCCCTTGCAAATACGTGGGCGAGGACATTCTTCATGGAAAAGCGATAAGAAGCCTTACAAAATAAAGTTTGCCAAGAATACATCGGTGTCAGGTATGCCTGAGAACAAGCACTTTGCACTATTGAAACCATCAGAAAACACTGTTGCAGGTCTACAATTAGGCAAGCTCATGCACATGGCATGGACTCCCGGCTTCCGCCCTGTCGAGGTAGTGCTCAACGGTGATTATATCGGATTATACTTCTTGACCGAAACTATCCGCATTGATAAAAACCGTGTAAATATCTACGAGCAGAAAGACCAAGAAACAGACCCGGCTATAATACCCCATGGCTGGCTTGTAGAGGTTGACAATTATATTGACGATTGTCAGATTACTATTCCTGAATGTAGCCAATGGAATCTCAGACTCCGATATCATTCACCCGAGGATTTATCAACTGCCCAACAGCAATGGCTTACAACCGAATTCAAATCGATAAACAATGCCATATACTCATCAGACAAGTCATCTACCGAGTGGGAAAAATATCTTGACGTTGAGAGCATGGCCCGCTTCTTCATAATACAATAGGAGTCTACGAAAGTGAATTACAAGCCATCAGCTCGCTCAACAAAGGATTATATATCATCAACCGAAAAAAGGTCCGGGTAGATTGAAATATGTAGACAATAATTGGTATATTATACACAAAACATTAAATGACTGAGAATCAAGCACTATAGGAACAAATTAAACTCTATTATCAGATTTTTTAGAGTTAACATTCATGTAAATTTGTAATAATAAAAAAGTTTAATTACTTTTGCAGTGCAAATCGCCCGCAGAGGCCCGATGTGGGTTCAGGGGGCGGGTGCAATTAATATCGCCGAGGTGATGAGCCTTGGCTTACGACATACGAAAAGCGTTTACTTAACAGCTTTTTTCTTGACTATCTGAAACTTCGCAACTTTCAATCTCGGTCAAGGATGAGGCAACGGTAAGCGGCTTATGTGGATATGTATAGACTTTTCTCCGTGAAAGCGGTGCGCGAGCACCGTTCCGGAACTTATATACGTATTTACGTGAGGCCTCTGCATCCGTTGCCCGTTCCAACCGAGATGGGCAATGCGAAGGCCTCAGATAGTAGGAACGGGCAATGAGTATTGGCTCTCACGTTTTCGTTTATCAACATTATAACAAATCAGCTGATACAGAGAGCCGTTGCAGCAAATCCAATCAACCCATGAAAAAATCTTTACTCCTTGCGGCGGCGAGCCTCCTTATCTATTTCGGGGCTTCCGCGGCTATTGGCGACACTTTCAAGGTCGACAAAATGACCTTCACAGTCACCTCAGAAACCGAGCACACGGTTGAATTCACCAAAAGTACAGCAACCAATGCTTCGTTGGTGATTCCATCCACCGTCTCAAACGGCTCGGTAGAATATACAGTGACAAGTATTGGAACAATCAGCATTACGGCTTCTGCTGTAAAATCTGTGACAATCGCAGCAACAATCTCCAAAATTGCCGAAGACGGATTTGGGATGGCAAACCTTGATGCTATTTATGTTGAAGAGGGCAATAAGACGTTTTCGTCATACGACGGCGCACTCTACAATTGCAATCAAGATACACTCGTACTATTCCCATGGAAGAAAAAAGAAGCCAATGATTTTCCTGCAACTCTAACGACTCTTGCAAAACAATCATTCAAAAAAAGCATTATAGAATCCCTCAGTCTTCCCAACTCCGTAACAGCCATTGGAGACTCCACATTCTTTGATTGCAGCAAACTTACAGCAATAATATTATCCAACTCTTTGGCAACCATAGGTAATTATTCTTTTGCCAATTGTGAAACGCTTACAGCTATCGATATACCCAATACTGTAACCACAATAGGCAAAAATGCTTTCAACAGTTGCTATCAGCTTAGAACCGTTACTTTGCCCAACTCCTTGAGCACAATCAAAGAAAGGACTTTTTATTCATGTAATTCATTGTCATCAATCAACATACCGCAATCCGTGACAACAATCGGAAAATCCGCATTTTCTGATTGCAGTGCACTTACATCTGTCGACATCCCGAATTCAGTTACGACAATCGAAGAATCTGCGTTCTCTCGTTGCAGCGTACTTACATCTTTCGACATACCAATTTCAGTGACAACAATCGGGGAAAATGCCTTCTATGGTTGCAACTCTCTTACATCAATCAGTATTCCTAATTCAGTGACAACAATTGAGAGCGGCGCCTTCGCCGGTTGTGGCTTTACAACAGTTAATTTGCCGGCTTCAATATCGTCATTTGGAAATGGAGTATTTAGCGGTTGTGACAACCTTGAAAACATTTCAGTAGATCAAGATAGTAAAATATTATCATCAATCAATGGTATCCTCTTCAGTGCCGACGGAAACACATTGTTGGCAGTCCCCAATAAAAAAGCTATCGGTGAGTTTATAATCCCTGACAATGTTACCGTAATCGCAGACTACGCCTTCCAAAACTGCAAGGACTTGAAATCCCTGACAATACCAAACAGTGTGAAAAATATTGGAGTCTGGACATTCGGAAATTGCCCCGGACTGACAAGCCTTACATTACCAAATTCGGTAATCTCTATAGGTGATTACTGCTTTTCCAATTGTACCAACTTGGTTTCGGTCACATTATCATCATCTTTGACTATGATAAATCAATGTGCCTTCGCCTACTGCAGTTCACTAAAGTCAATAGATTTACCAAACTCTATAACTTCAATAGGCAACAATTCATTCCAACGTTGTGGAGCCTTGACATCTATAGCCTTACCGCAATCACTAACAGCCATAGGTAATTTTGCATTTTCAATGTGCACGTCTTTGACTTCAATTATAATACCGAGCGGTGTTGAAAATATTGGAGTCGGTGCTTTCATCAACTGCACGAATCTGACAAAATTATGGCTATTGCCCACCACTCCGCCTATCCTATATAGCAACAACGCTTTTGGAGGTGTACCTCAAGATAGCAAAGTCTATATCCCGGCCGGGACACTCGATGACTACTCGGAAGCAACAGGATGGAATTATTTCTCTGATTTCATAGAATTTGGAAGAGTCAACATCATATTGAGCGAGACCGAACTTAATCTTAAGATTGAAGAAAAGGCTACAGTCTCTGCAGAAATAGAAAAAGATGACGATATAAGCATTGAATCGAAATCATGGGAAAGCACAAACTCTGAAATCGCGTCGGTTGACGACGGCGTTGTCACCGCACATCTGCCGGGAGTGGCCACAATATCATTCACTGCAATCGACGGCCTTGGCATACCTCACACCTCAAACTGCATAGTAAGGATAAGCGACAACACCGGAATTGAGAGCGTAGCAGAATACGACTTCAACTCTCCGGTTGAATATTACAAGCTCAACGGTATAAGGATAGAAGCCGGTGAATTGCAGCCCGGCCTTTATATCAAGCGACAGGGTGGAAAAGTATCAAAAGTGATGATAAAGTAAGAGGAAGCGCAAGATTTTTTCTGATGGTTTTGTGAAAACCATCAGAAAAAATGAGTAATTCTCCGCGATATAATACGGGAAAAACCGGGATAAAATTAAAAGCAAGTGGATAAACGGATTAGCAAGATGCTGTTTTTCCGTGGTTTGCCTGCAAATGGGGCGATTTTCTCAGAAAGTACACCTTTTGTACCCCGTTAGAAGAACATTCGGGATAAGTGAATTGTTAAGGACTGTAAACGGCGATTTTCAAAATCTTATGACCCCGCTTATCTTTGCGGAAAATTCATGATTTATGGCAAAAATAGAAAATCGCAAGAAACAGAATCCCAAGCTCCAACAGTCCGAGTTGAGCGACGGACGCGCCAGCCTCTATCTGGAATACTATATAGGAAGAACCGAGACTCCCGTGCTTGACGAAAACGGTGAGCAGGTGTTCTACACCGAAGGGGCAATGGCTGGGAAACCCAAATTCAAAATCAAGCATACCCGTAAAAAGGAGAACCTCAACCTCTACATCTGGCTTCATCCCAGAACGCCGCAGGAGCGGTTGCAGAACAGGAACACACTTGCGCTTGCCGAGAAGATACGCTTCGAGCGTGAGCAGACATTCCTCGAAGACCGCGAAGGCTACCGTCTGCGCAAGGAGATGGACGATGATTTCATCGAGTTCTGCCGTGAGTTCTGCAAATCCCCGACCCTTACCAAACACATTCAGGATGTGCAGCTTCGCGGACTCAAAAAATTCATCAACTTCCTTTCCTCCACACCGAGATACGAGAAATTCAAGGACAGCCTGAAGATGAAACAGCTCACACCCGAAATGGTGGGTGCGTTTGTTGAATACCTGAAAGCCAACGGACGGGGCGACGGGCCGAAAGCCTATTTCCGGCTGTTCAAGCGTATGGTTACCGCCGCTGTTGACAAAGACCTCATCAAGAAGAACCCCTGCCGCGGCTTCGTCATCAAGAACGACAACATGACACTGCAAAAGGAGATTCTTCTCCCCGAAGAAATAGACCGTCTTGTGGCGACACGTTTCGACGGCGAGAAAACCGAAATACACCGGGCCTTCATTTTCGGTCTTTATACCGGGGCGCGCTGGTGCGACACAAGCAAGCTGACTTACCGCAACGTGGACTATACCACGAAGACGCTGCGTTTCCAGCAGCAGAAAACAAAGGGACACAGTAATTGCAGCTGGGTTATAGTTCCGCTGAACGACACACTCATCCGTCTTATCGGACAGCCGGAAAGCGACGATTACGACGAGCGCATATTTAAGGTGCCGCTTTATGATACCTGCAACCGCTATCTGGGCAAATGGGTTAAACTGGCGGGCATCAAGAAAAAAATATCATGGCACTGCGCACGCCACAGTTTTGCAGTGAATGTCCTGAACCGTGGAGCCAACATCAAGACGGTATCAAGTCTTCTCGGCCACACATCGCTCAAAATGACAGAACGGTATCTCCATGTCGTTGACAGCCTGAAACAGGATGCAATAGACTCGCTCGGAGAAATCAAATTCAGTGCCGTAGGCAGCTGAGTAAATTATACTTCAATAGTCTGAAAGAACCGATGAATCGTAATGATTTGTCGGTTCTTTTGCCATATATGCCCTGCGAATGACAATATAATGCCAATCTCCTGCCATAAGCATATTTATAAAATCAATACAGTTGGTGACATTGTTGTTTTTATTGTGCTGCGGGAACCCCGTGATTCGCGGGTATGCCAAACCCTGTAAACTATATAAGCATATCAGTCCTGATTGGACACATTCACCACATAGGAACGTGGGATTTTTATAAATACAAACCGCAGCGTCCGCTTTTACGATAAATGGATAATACAAGTTTAGTGATTCTCCCTGTCGAAAAGGTCAGGGAGATGATAGCGATTGCCGTGTCCGGTTGCCTCGACAAGGTACTTGCCGCATTGCAACCCAGACAAGAGTCGGAATCGGTTGACATAGAGGGAGCTTTGGAGTTTCTCAATTCCAACGGCTACCGTATAGCCAAAGGGCAACTTTACAAAGAGACATCTGCGGGAAACATACCCTATCACAAATTCGGACACAGGCTGCATTTCAAAATCTCCGAATTGAGGGAATGGGCGGAAACACGGCTGGTAAACGGCAATTCCGTAGGGTACTACTGCAACGGGAAGTTTAACAAACGCCGATGACAGACGGATATTGCACGGTGGCAGAAAGTTGGCAGGACAACGGCAGGCACCTGTCAGGGAATCAGGCACATATACAGCGTTTTATCACTGAAAATCGTCATAAGAGATAATTAAATCCAGTACAGACAATGAAAAATAATCAAAGACCCCCTCCCGGATGCAAAGCCATCCTAAAAAGGCATAGATACTGTGCCACTCCGAAAAAACAATAAACATAATTTGGAGCATGAATCGTCAGAGAGGCTCCCTAACACCTAATCACTACTTCAAATGACTGAAACAGTAACCGTTTCAAGCAGCGAATTAAGTGCTATGATAGCCGAACTGAGGGATCTCCGGGGCACTGTCGCAACGCTGGCGACAATCATTCATAAAATGGTTCACTCGCCGGCAGCCATCAGACAGAACAAAGATGAAGAACACCGTTCACTCACCGATGCGGAACGCGAATACAGAATCGACCGTCAGGAGCTTCAGGCACTCCTCGGCGTAAGTGAGAGAACCGCATACCGCAGGATAAAGGAATACGGCTTTCGTGTTGCGCGAGAACGGCGACACAAAGTTCATCCTCGGAGAAGTAATTGACATTATAAGTCATCACGGCCTCGGCTGGCACCGCTCCGGACTCGACAGGATACTGTCAAGACGTACCATAAAATCAAGGACACGACTGGTATGAACGGGAAATTTGAGAAAACCGTCCTCGGTCTCCTTCAGACAGTTCTGGAAAGAATGGATTTTCTTGAACAGAAGATAACAACCAAAGGGAATTGTCAGCAGGAGGAGCCGAGAAGATGGACACCGAAAGATGTGGAGCGCAGGTTCGGCCTCGGTCTTCGCCAGCAGTACAATCTTAGAGCCAAAGGAATCCTGCCGTACTTTCAGAAAACTCCCAACGGCCCGATCTCATATCTCCCGGCCGATGTCCTTGACTACTATTTCGGAGACGGCGGAATCCCGCCGCAAAAACAACCATAAGTGAAATTACAATATGGCACAAGACCAGACTAACGAAAAAGACCAGGTGCTTATCGCCCGCAACAACGAGACGGGAGAAACAGGCGCTGTAAAAGGTCTTAAACAGGACGGCACACCGGATATGGCGCCGTCGAAGTCCGCCAAACTGAGCGATCTCGTGGTATTCAATATCCACAAGAGTCCGCTGGAGGCTTTTCTCTCCAACTTCGTGAGGCAGTGCAAGAACCCTTCGATGTTCAGTTTCTTCAAAGTAGATGCCGACAACGTGAACAGTGTCGGACAGGTCGTCGAAGACGCGCTTAAAGACCCGGAGGCGAACAAAGCCATGCTTTCCGAGGCTAAAGTGGAAGTCAAGGCGACGAACCGCAACAGCCATGCGATAGACGAATCCAGAATCGACTGGCAAGGTCTGAAAGACCGCTGGGGCATAGACCGTGAGACGCTTGAAAAAAGCGGAGACCTCAAGGAGATGCTCTACAACCGCAAGTCCCGGCTGGTAACCATTACCCCGACATTCGCGGGCGAGAAGTATTCGCTGGAAGCGCGTCTGTCATTCCGCGAGGATGTCAACGGGAATATCAAGGTCGTACCCCATTTTATCCGCAAGGAGCCGAATCTCGATAAGGAGTTTAACGGAGTCAAGTTCACTGACGAGGACAAGCAGAACCTCCGTACCACCGGCAACCTCGGAAGGCTCGCCGATGTCGTTGACAAGGAGACCGGAGAGGTCATCCCATCGTTCATCAGCATCGACCGTCAGACAAACGAGATACTCAGCGTACCCGCCAAGTCCGTATTCGTCAAGGACACCATCGGACAGACAAAGCTCGACATGGGTGAGATCAACACCCTCAAAAGCGGCAAAGCCATTCCGGACAAGGAAATCGTTGACCGCAAGGGGAATAAATATACCGTCACACTTCAGGTAAGCGCAGACAGGCGCGATGTGGAGTTTGTGCCTTCATACGCCTCTCAGAAACAGGCGCAGAGTGAAAGCAACGGTCTGAAAAAATCCACATGGCTCACACAGGACGGTAAAATCAAGCCCATCACAAAATGGGCCGGAGTGCCGATGACCGAGAAGCAGCAGGCGGACTATGTCGCCGGCAAGACCGTGGTCCTCGACAATATGGTTGACAAAGATGGGAAACCCTGTACCGTCTATCTGACATTCAACATGAACAAGCAGCGTCCCACCACCTCCTTCAAGGATCCGCGTCAGGCGGAGTCGATAACTCCTGCCAACGAAAGTCGCACCCAGATGGCTGTCAACAACGACGGAAAGACCGACGAGGCGACAAAGAAAATCAAGGAGCCTCTCGACAGAGGACAGACCGGTCCGAAGAACGAGAACCAACATAAAAAATCAAAGGGGCGCAAGATGTGACCTCCCGCACAGCCCCGTCCACTTTATCCAACATCCAAAACTAAAAACAACCGTAAAAATGAATAATATACTTATAATCACAGAAAGCCGCACCGTGGCAAAGACAATCGCGCAGGCGCTTGGCGCCAACGTACTCCACAAAGGATATTTCGGAAAAGGACATATTGCCGTCACATGGACAGGCGGCGGCATCATCTCCTCGCGTCCCAAATGCAAGTTTCAGTTCACCGTGTCATCGGACATGACGGCTGACGAGACATTTGCCGCCAACTTCGACTTCTCTGTACGAAAGGACAGCAAGGGTAAAGGCAATCGCCGCGCCAGCGAGAAGGACGAGGCCCAGATAGGCGTGATACAGCGCCTGTGGCGCAACGCCGCGACAATCGTCAACGCCATGAAGCCCTCCGCTCCCGGAGAAGTGATATTCACTTCATTGAGCAACTATATCTGCATCGACCGTCCCGTCGTGCGGATGTGGCTGACATCCATAACCCGCAAGGAGATTGTGGCATCACTGGAGAACGGCGGCAACGCTCCCGAATATTATGCAGAGTTCCATGACAACGCGATTGCGGAACATACAATCGGGGCGCATCCGATAGAACCCGACTATGCCGGGCTGGAACCATCGCATGGACTGTGGTGCATGGCGGACCTCAAAGCCGCCGCCCTGACACTATGGGGCTGGGCGCCGGCGAAAACAGCCGGGGTAGCGTATGCCCTCTATAACAAGGGGCTCATCAGTTATCCGTCCGACAATACAACCACGCTGCCCGTCTCGCTGGCGGCAACCGTCGGGGACACATTCGCCAACCTGCGACATCATCCCGTCTTAGGCAAGAAGGCTTCTTCGGTGTCAGTGACAGGAACCGAAAGCGTATGGTCCGGCGACACTGAAGCTGACGCGCTCCATGCCGTAACGGTAACCGGGCTCTATCCCGTTGACCTCTCACGGGAGGAAGAAATGCTCTATATCGTAGTCGCAGACCACATACTCGATGTTTTCAGCCCCGAAAAGAGCTGATGACAACTGAAAATCCCGGATTTATTTCGCGCTCTGCGGATAAATGACTAATTTAGCCACTGAATCACAGTCATAAAACGGTTGTTTTCGTTTTGGCTGTGGATAAAGTGGCAGTAGGCGGGAGGGAAACCCGCCTACTTTTTTACCGGCGCATAAGCCGGCCATGCCCTCCATAATCAAGATGCAGGAGGGCAACGCCATCGGAAAATCCACACTGAAATGGAAACACCGAAAAGATACGGTGAGCCGGATTTCTACACCGGTTATCTCCGTGAACATCTCAAAGAACATCATTTCGATAAAGAGAACACACAGAAATTCATAGAGAACCGCGTCGATGACGCACTTGACACATACACCGGAGAGTTCGCATCAGGCAGACCGCCTTATATCTGCCATGAACTTGCGATGCGGACACTGCTTGAAAAGCTGTATGTCTCACGCTTCGACATAATATATCAACTTATAGAAGAAGACTGCTGGCTGCGTCTTGACCCGTCTGTATGGGAAGTGACGGCTGTGCATTTCGCATCAGACAGGGAGATAAACGCTATACTTGACAAGTATGGCGCTGACGGCGGTTTTCTTGAAAAGGGGGCTTACCCGGCGATGCGTCTGGAGCTTCTCGGCATCCTGAACGAGAAACTGGACGGCTATGAGTTATAACCGCCTTCAGACAATGCGTGACAACATCGAGGCGATACGGCTCGCCCTGCACCTCGGTGTTGTCGGACGCGCCGCCCAGACTCCCGAAGAACGGGAGGTGCTGAGAAAATACGCCGGATTCGGAGGTCTGAAATGTATCCTCAATGATGCAAACGAGCTGGGCGACGCCGCCAAGTGGAGCAAATCGGACATAGAGCTGTTTATGCCCACGGTTGAACTGCGCCGCCTTATCCACGACTATTCAAAGGATGACAAGGAGTTTGCACGGTATATGGACTCGCTGAAAGCATCGGTGCTGACGGCGTTTTATACTCCGGCTCCCGTCATTGACGCTATTTCGGACGCTCTGAAAAATTCAGGTATTGAGGTACGGAGTTTCCTTGAACCGTCTGCCGGACAGGGGGCTTTCATCGACTCTTTCCTGCGCAATGACCGTTACCCCGGTGCGGAAGTGCTGGCTTATGAGAAAGATTTGCTCACGGGCAAAATCCTGTCTGCCCTGCATCCGTCGATACTGACCCGTATAGAGGGATTCGAGAAGATTGAGCGCGACTTCGACGGCTATTTCGATGTCGCCGCCTCCAATGTCCCTTTCGGTGATTTTGCGGTTCCGGACCCGGCGTATGCCGTGAGCAAGGAGATCGCCTACCGTCAGGCGACAAAGACTATTCATAATTATTTCTTCCTCAAATCGCTCGACCAAGTGCGCGAGGGTGGTCTTGTGGCGTTCATCGCCTCACAGGGGGTAATGAACGCCGCCAGCCCTTTCGTGCGCATGGAGCTTGTGAAACGCGCAGACCTTGTGGCGGCTCTGCGTCTGCCAAACAATACTTTCTCCGACAATGCCGGAACCGATGCGGGGTCTGACCTGATTATACTCCAGAAGCATACGGGAAAGAAAGCGTTATCGGCAGATGAGGAATTCTTCATTCAGTCGGTAGTTGACCGGGGTACGAAGGTGCCGGGCAACAAGTTTTTTCAGGTATTTCCGCAGAATGTTATATGCACGGATGCCAAAGTTGGCACAGACCAGTATGGCAAACCGGCAATCATCTATAAGCATGACGGGGGTGTTGACGGCATAGCCAATGATTTGCGGACTGCGCTCGATGACTCGTTGCATCTTCGTCTGAATCTCGAACTGTATAATTCCAACGGTATCAAACCGCCTACGCCTGATTCTGTCAAGCCGGCACCTCCGACTCCAAAGCCGGAGGTAAAACCGGAGGCACCTGAGCAAAAGCCTGTCGCCGAAAAAATAGAGCAGAAAAACGAACCGTTGCTCAAACAGTATCAGGAAATGAAGAAGAAACATCCTGATGCAATCCTACTGTTCCGTGTCGGGGATTTCTATGAGATTTTCGGCGAAGACGCGGCACAGGCCTCGGAAATACTCGGCATTACTCTCACGCGCCGTCAGAATGGCGTTGACAGCCGGATTGAGTTGGCAGGATTTCCCCATCATGCCCTCGATATGTATCTGCCCAAACTTGTGCGGGCAGGAAAACGTGTGGCTATATGTGAGCAGTTGGAAGACCCGAAGCTGACAAAGGCTGCCAGACAGAAAGTTGTTGAGACTGTTACACCGAATCAGGCGCCGAAAGCAAAGCCTAAGCCCGTAGAGTCTCCAAAATCTGAAGCTGCACATATCGAACCTCCAAAGGTGGAGCCTAAGCACGAACCGGTCAAAGAAATAGAAACCGACGGCAGTCCGGATTATTCCGATAATCCAGACCCTCGCCTTTTCGCATACAATCTTTTCGGGGAGCTGGAGCCGATACAGAAAAAAAGCAACCGCCGCCAGTATAAAGAAAAACCTGAAGAAAAGACCGGACCTGCACCCCGCACAGAGTCCCAACCCGTAAAAGCACCGTCGTTTCGCAAACTCAGCGAGAAAGAACTGGAGTTGTACGGTTCACTGAATTGGGATGACAATCCTCCTATCAACGGTTTTTATGAGGATATGATGTCGATTGCCCACCGCCAGATGGAGGAAATGCGTCTTGAAAAGGAGGCTCAGGAAGCGGCACAGGCAGCAGGCATCGCCGCCGGTGAGACTTACATCGAAAAGACAGAAGGAGATTTCATCCCCAGCGGTCTCAACCGTACCGAAAAGGTAACGGCTATACCTATTGAGCGCGATATGTCGCCCCGTCCTTTCTCGGAGGATATTCAGTTCTTTCACAAGAACGGCACTATGGTGGTACAGGACGGTATGGTCGGAGTCCTTTCGGATGTCCGCAAGACCGGCGCGACATTCAACCCTCTTGAAATGAAACCCGAACAGGAGAAACGCGCCATGCTTTACATTACCATATCGGAAACATACCAACAGCTTTATAATTATGAGGCGGAGACCCATGAGCCAAGCAAACATCTGCGCGAACACCTCAACCAGTATTATGATGAGTTTGTCGAAAGATACGGTAATCTGAACGACAAGCGTAATGTCCGGTTCATCATGGGCGATGCCAACGGGCGCGACGCGCTGGGTCTGGAGAGAAGCGAGAACGGCACGATTGTCAAGGCTGATATATTTGACCATCCCGTTTCCTTCTCCGTTGACGAAGTCGCATCCGTCGATACTCCGATGGAGGCGCTGACTGCATCGTTAAACAAATACGGAGGTGTCAATCTCGAATATATGTCGTCATTGGTGGATATGGACGAGAATACCATTATCCGGAATCTTGAAGGACACATATATTATAATCCCCTTGTGGAGAACTACGAGATAAAAGACCGATTCATCGCCGGCAATGTCGTGGCAAAGGCTGAGGCAGTAAAGGCATGGATAGACCGCGAGGAAGAACGGATAAAGGACTTCCCCGGTTATGACGGCGTTGAGCCGTTTATAGCCATGTCGCGGGATTCTCTCAAAGCATTGGAGGAAGCCCGGCCCCGCCGCATCGAGTTCGACGAGCTGGATTTCAACTTCGGTGAGAGGTGGATTCCGGCGGAAATATACTCGGCGTATATGTCTGATTTCTACGAAACCGATGTGAGAATAGCCTATTCTTCATCTATGGATGAATATTCGGCCGAAGCCTCCCGCAAGAACATGAAGATATGGGAGGAATTCTGCGTAAGGGGCTACTACCGCACTTACGACGGCATGAGCCTTCTCAGACACGCCCTGCACAATACAGTACCCGACATAAAGAAGTCAATCGGAAAGGATGACGACGGACATGACATAAAGGTGCCGGACAGTGAGGCGATACAGCTTGCCAATACCAAGATTGATGAAATCCGAAACGGATTCTCCGAATGGCTGGAGGCTCAATCGCCGGAGTTCAAGGAACGGCTGGTGGAGCTGTATAACGACAAATTCAACTGTTTCGTCAGACCCCAATATGACGGAAGCCATCAGACATTTCCTGATCTGAACATGAGGATGCTCGGAGACCGTTATGGCATCAGCTCCATTTATCAGTCGCAGAAGGACTGTGTGTGGATGCTCTTGCAGAACGGCGGCGGAATATGCGATCATCAGGTTGGTACAGGCAAGACGCTGATAATGTGCATGGCAGCCCATGAAATGAAACGCCTCGGCCTCGCCCACAAGCCCATGATTATCGGGATGAAGGCGAATGTTGCGGAAATCGCCATGACCTATCAGACCGCTTACCCCAATGCAAGGATTCTTTATGCCGATGAAAAGAGTTTCAAGGCTGACAACCGCGTCAATTTCTTCAACCGGATAAAGAACAACGACTATGACTGCATCATAATGTCGCATGACCAGTTCGGGAAGATACCGCAGTCACCGGAAATGCAGCAGCAGATTCTTCAGGCTGAACTTGACACGGTTGAGGAAAATCTCGAAGTGGTGAAGCAACAAGGGCATGATGTGTCGCGTGGTATGCTCAAAGGTCTTATCAAGCGGAAGGAGAACCTTACCGCCAAGATTGCAACTATCCAGTATCAGATGGAACAGAACAAGGACAGCGTCGTTGATTTCAAGCAGATGGGTATAGACCACATCTATGTTGATGAGTCGCATTATCAGAACTTTTATGAATTTCCTAAATTTCGCATCAAGTTGCTGATTCTTATTTTGTTGCATTTTAATATAGTTCGGATTATTTATTGAGTGAGTTGTTATGAAATGAGGCATTGTACTTATTACAAGCACAATACCCCACATTCGTCATTTATGCAAACCCAAGAAAACCTCAAGTTCCATTTTACCTTTTGCCGATTTCCATTTCTTACCAACGCACCTCTGGTTTTCATCCTCAAGCGTTTCCAATGCTTTTTCCTCTTGTTCGGTAGTTATGTCAAGATATACCATTGTCGTTTGGATATTCTCATGCCCAAGCAAATAAGAGATTTGGGCAATGTTCATGCCGTTTTCAAGCCAATGGGATGCTTTGGCGTGCCTGAACTGATGCGCATGTATGTCCAAAGGAACGTCACTACATTTGCCATGCGCCATCTTTGCGTACCTTTTCAGCATTTTATTAACATTTTCCGCAGACATGGGTGTGTATATACCTCTGCTTTTTGAACTGAAGAGTAATGCTTCAGCATCGCCAGGATTAGGATGATACTCGGTAAGGTATTTCTTCAAATATTGAACAGGCTTTGCCAGAAGAGGTATTGGGCGTCTCTTTCGTCCTTTTCCTATGACAATTATGTGAGGCTTTGCGCAGTCCATGGTAATATTGCAAATCTTCAGCGTCAAAAGCTCATTGATGCGCACGGCAGTCGAATACAGAAGAAGCAGAAGCGTGTAATCACGAAAACCAATGGCGGTTCTTTGGTTTGGCATGGATAAAAGCGTGTCAACAGCCAACTTGCTGAGCCCGATCACTTTCCTTTTTGGAGTTTTTTCATTCGGCACATTCTCCGCCTGCAGGAACACTGAAACGAATGATATGTCATTATCTGATAGGTATTTCAGAAAAGCGCGCAAGGCGGACAATCTCACATTGCAGGTTGCCGGGCTACAGTTACGGACTTTTTTCATCCAAACAATCCACTCCTCAATGTTTTTCTTGCAAAAGCAATCAGCATTCAACGTTTCGGGCGTTATGCCTTTTACCGTTCTGAGGAACTCTGCATAAAGCGTCATGGAAACATGGTAGTTTCTTAGGGTATGTCGGCTGCACGCCTTGATGGAAGGCACATGGTGTTCAAGCCAGTCATGCAGGCACGCGGCAATCTGCATGGCCTGTGGGTTAATCTTCTTTTTCATAATCGTCTTGCGTTAATTGTTGGCTGATTTCATTGTCGGTACACGCCATTATGTCCGAAATCGCCGGAGTCAAAGAGTAGTAAGCCAATGTACTTTCTATTTGCCTGTGCCCCATACTCTTGCTTAGAGCCAGTAATTTGTCATGTACGGCAAATCCTTGGTGTGTCCAGCTGTTTATGTTCTCTATGGCGTAGTTGTGCCTTAGTTCGTATGGGATTGCGCGGGATGAATTGCAGCTTTGCCACAGCACCCTGAAGTGGTACGTTACCCATACAGGAGGGTGCGGCTTGTCATCCGGTGTCGGGAAAAACACCCTACGGTTCGGAATCAGCCCATCTATTTTTCCGTCATAAGTACGCATCAGGGGCAACATTGTGTCATGGAGGACTACATAATGTTGGTCATACCCTTTGCCGCGCTTGATGGATACCACGCCGTTTTCAAGGTTTACGTCATCGCGTTCCAGCAGGACGGCCTCGGTTGTCCTTATTCCTGAACTATACAGTAAGCGGAAGAACACCGGCAGTGTCATGCGCTGGATAGCCGCGAGTCTGCCACGCCTTGGCTTTATGTTGTCGCAAGCGTCAAAGAAGCGTTTCAATTCATCGTGTGTAAAAGGATGCGGCGTATAAGTTCTCGGTACAGACCTTGGCACTTGCGGCAAGTCAATTTTCGTCATTCCACGCTTTTTCATGTACTTGATGAAGTCCGAAACAGGATAGACACGTGACACGCAAGAGTTTGTGCATTCAGTTGGACGTTGCCTACACCACCTGTCAACGATTTCTTGGGTAAGTTCGGTTTGCTCTGGATATTCCCTTACGCAAAAATGGTCGAACTGTATTATGTTCTTGATATAGCTATAACTGTAACGCCCGGAAGCCTTGCGGTATTTTACATATCCTTCTATAGCTTTGGATAGGAATGAAATTGTCTTCATACGTCAAACACCCCCTTTCCTATGGGAAAGTGTTCTATACTCAATGAACATTCCTTCAGCCTCTTGAATTCCGCACTAAGGTAACGGTCAAGAGAATCTGGGGACGCATGACCGAGGGTGGCACTTATGACAGGTTGCTGCACACCGCCCTGTAACAGGGCCGTTGCCACATTGTGGCGGAACAGATGCAGACTCTTTCTCTCATTTTCACCTTGTCTTATTCCTGCTTTGCACATGACTTTTGAGCATATGGCATCGAGATTGCTTGTATGAAGCCTTCTGTATGGCACGTGTACTGTGAGAAAAACATATGGTTCCGAACTTCGGGGACGTTCTTTGAGCAGGTAATCAAATACAGCGTTTCCTACCACGGCACGGAGTGGCAATGTCAG
>OFFN01000742.1_pt1 | contig 22800 bp, 21 predicted proteins | sample 1521381 | NCBI WGS metagenome assembly OFFN01 (sample SAMEA3504112, study PRJEB24116) | mouse gut metagenome | biome: mouse gut; feature: mouse-associated habitat; material: faeces | place: Denmark | collected 2011 | reverse complement strand
CTATTATATAAAGTATTAATATATATATAAATATTATTTTTTTGTTATTTCCCTTTTTCTTCATAATCTTCTAAAAATCTCTCCCTCTCACTGTCTTCCATATATTCTCTATTGACTACTATGTATCCCCACTTTACTCCATCTTCTTCAACTTTATTAGTAAGTGATTTTATACTGCCATAAGTATTATATAGATTTCCATCATTTCTTTCCTCAATAAATCCTGCTGAGATTCCAAATTGATAATAGTCATCTACAGAAATCGTAAGACAACCCGCTGACCACGGGTGCTGGGCCTTTTCAGCTAACTTGCCCGCTGCATGCATGTTAATTCCACTTGCCTGCCGATAAGCCGCCTCTTTATTTTTACCCATATCATGATAACATGCACCAATTGTTTGATCAGCATCAGATGTCCAGAGTTGCAATGCTTGATATGTACTATTATGCATTTTATATACCCCTCTATAAATCCCATCTTTAATTGTTGCTTTTTCAATATGATCTGGCAAAGTAGAACAATTATCTGTAACTGCAACTAACTCTCCCCTTTTGCAGTAAACAAAAATTGCACCAAATTGACCTTTGGGATGATCACTATTGGTTGGTCCTGAATAACTTCCAAGCCCTTCAAATGCAAATATTACATTCTCTTGTTTCAACTTAGGAACATCCTCATAATATTGCCTTATTTCTTTAAAAACCACCATCTGTTCCCTTGTAAACCCATTTTCATAAGCAAACTCCATTTCGTCCGCTGTCAGCTCTATCAGCTCATTTACACATGATTCCCTTTGACCTGAAGATACCGGATAAATCCATGCCCCGCGCAAACAAAATAATGCTGACTGCATATTCAATTCTGGAAATCCACTATTGCTAAAATATTCACTGCCTTCTCGAGGCATCATATCCCAGCGATCAGATAAACGCATTAAATATTTGCAAGTTCCTTCTTGCCGGGCTCCTAGCTGCCTTTTCAACCAAGCCTTTTCATCTGCGGATAAATCTGCCGTGCAATTCCCAAACGGTAAAATATTGATTCCCATCCTGCAATCCGCCGTATTTGCTTTCGCCTGTCCCCTGGCTACACTATTTCCAAACACCCGCAAATATGACATTCCATTTGCCTTTGCATGAAAGTAGCAATCATCAATTTGCCATACCTTCCCCGTTGCTTTTTGGCATCTCAGCAAAGCACCATTCACAAGATTTTCTTTCATAATTTCTTCTTCCGCATTCGCATATAAATAATCTTCCAAATATTTTTGTTCTTCTTCCAGATTCTCATCCGCAAAAATGCGATCTTTAATTGCCGCTTCTTGTGTTTCTCCAATTTTTGCTTTTTCTTCATAAGCCTTTTTTCGATCGATATCTTTTTCTCGCATATGCCCATTTCGCCTTTCCAAAAAGGGCGTATCCAGCCGCTATAGCTGCATACGCCCTCCCCTTTTCACAAAGGCGCATTTCCTTCTGAAATATTATGCAGAATAGCCACCTTCCACTGTCACCGTACTGATTTTGTCTTTCTTCTGTTTTATCACCAAAGTAAAGGTTCCAATCCCTTCCTCGTCGCCATAATCTTCCTTATAATCCACCACAAACGCATTGGGAAAACAGTATTTCCTCTCCATGATGCCAGCGGCCACATACTCTACCGTCACTTTTCGGTAGCTATCGGCTCTCTCTGCTGGAACCACCGACCAAAGAGCCATTTTTCTTGTACTGTCAAAGGGATCGCCGCCTACTGCTGTCAATATTTTTCCTTTGATTATCATAGTTGCTCCCACATCTTTCGTCCTTGCATTGGAATCCAACGGGATATCCGTCGTCATCTTTACACTTTTTACACATTCCTTGGAAATCTCAAATGCTTCCGTACCTTCTACTTTTACAACAAATGCCATCGTCCTGCTCCTTTCTATTCGCCTGTATATCCGCCTTCAATTTTTACCTTATCGTTTTCATCCTTTTTCTGTTTCATATGCAGATAAAATGTGCCGACCCCTGTTTCATCATCCATCTCTTCCGAATATTCCATGATAAAAGCATTAGGTATCTCATACTTGCGCACTACCTGCCCTGCCGAAACCACTTCCACGGATGCATCCCGGTAACAATCCGCCCTTTCCGAAGGAACTACCGACCACTTGGACAGCCCTATCGTACCATCACTGCCTTCCCCGCCAAGTTTATAAAGCATTTTTCCCCAGACCTTTATGGAAATCCCAAAGTCTGTCGCCCTTGCATTGGAATCCGCTGGTGATTCCGAATCAAAAGCTACGTTCTTAATGCTTTTTCCCCCAGAACAATTTGCTCTGCTCCTCCTGCTACATTCAACCTAAATCCCATTTTTTCGTCCTCCTTTGTTCCCTATATTGCCCTGTTATTCAAATTGAAACGGTTGATTTCAATTTCAAGGTTCTTAACATTTCCATTAAATGTAATGTTTAATGAGCAATACCCATTCGTCTCGTCGATTTCGTACTCTATATTGTCTCCTGCGCCAATCACCGCATTGACGCATCCCTTCTTCTCCTGCCATCTGCTTTTCTGGCTGGACGGATTATTGGAAAAGAACTGTATAATATTCTCCTGCTTATAATCGCCCGTCGCATGGCGCAGCACTCTTTCAATATAAGTCGTCACCTGTGTTTTATAAATCGGCTCATATACTTTTCCGTCGCTCATCAGGTTCCTCGCCTTGTATACCATAATATTTCTTATATTTTCCAGTCCAAGCATGGCATTTTCCGAAGAAAAAACAAACCCGAAACTACGCCTGTTAATTTCATTCTTTATGGAATTCGTAAATCCCGTAATTTCTTTTGCCATTACCGTATGTACTCTCAACGGATGATCCCCCGCCTCTATATCAAACCGCACGCCCGGCAATTCCTCATCCACGTTTTTCTTAAACATCTCTTTCAGGTATTCCGGGCATTGGTACGCCGCCACAAGCCCTGCCGCAATATAGGCAGCTCCCACATACACCCCGTCTATCCACAGCTTCATAATGTCTTCTTTTTCCTTGGACAATTCTGCCACATCATCCCCGTTCACCAGCATCCGCTTATCTAAAATCACTCCCGACTTTTCCTTCGGAATAATCGTAAAATTAGGAATGCAAGGAATTGCAAATTCGCTGTAAGGCTTTCCCGTCAAGGAACTACAGCGTTCTTCATATTTCCCGGTCCCCTCCGTAGCCATATGGTTAAAAGTCGTCTTATCCCCTGTCTCATAGCTGAAAAAGCATTGGACGGAATAATCTTTTAAAACATCCAGCAGCCTGGCCAACGCCTCTACGCTGTTCACCCCTGTTTTTTCCGTGTTCTCATTTCCCTGAAAGCGCTGCCTTGTCAGTTTCACATTAGAATTCTGATCCAGGGACACCGAGGGTACGATTCCATACCATATCGTATTATCGAAATCATTCTTTCCATTGACCGTATTCAGGAAAGTAATCAGCCTCGGAAGATTGCTGCTCTTTACCAGCATATCATTAGATATATTGGTAATGAACAACGAAGGCTTCATCCCTTTCATATTTGCCGGATACTGCTCGAAAAAAGCCCACACGCCCAATATCTTTTCGATCAACGGCTTTACTGCTTTAATAAAATCATCCTTTGCCGTTTTATAGAATTCCAGATAAGAGTTATAATTGCTCACTTCCTGTTTTACATCAATACTGCTTACCATCGTAGATGCCAGCGGACAGTAGGTCCTTGTCACCAGCGCCTTAACGTATTCGCTGCTTTCCTCGTTTAAAGCCTCGTAGTCCTCTTCCAACGCCGCGATCAGACCAGTATTTATATTGTCGTCCACCACCATCAGCTCCGAAGTTTCCTCTTTAGGTGCTTCCAGGACTTTTAATTCCCCCTTATCATCCATACTTAAAACACCCAGAGCCAAAGGCACATTTTCTTTCTTTTCCTCTGCCTCCCCTAACAACAACCTTGTCTTAATATCCTCGATCGCAAGGGGAAGCATTGCCAACACATTATTATAATTTACGCTGGCTTCCTCAAACATAACATTCAGTTTATCCGCTACGTCCAGTTTGTGCGGGTCCCCGTCCTCCAGTTCTGCATATGTTTTATATGTATACTGAAGCTCCTTGCGGTTCTGCCTGATATCCTCCATTACCTTTTTCGGGGATATCATGTCCGTCAGCTTATCGAATTGAAAATCTACATTAATCATGCTCTGGGAACGCTTTGCTTCCACCAAAGACATCAGCATTTTCAGAAAATCATTTTGCTTATTCAGGGCAATCGGTGTCAGCATCTCCTCCGGAATGGTATCCGGCTTTTTTAAGGTATACATAATTTTCTGACTGTTGGCATTAAAAAACGAGTATACTACCGGCTCAAATTTGGATATAAACTCATCGAAATCCCTTACCAAAAGCGCCTCATTCATTTCTTTGATTTTTTCATCGCTCAAACTGTCAATTCCTCTTACATCACCCACAAGCGTCAGCATATCCTGCTTCTCTGGATTAATTTCTTCAAACAACAGCGCCCTGTTTGTCTGTTTAATGATTCCCATATCAAACTGTTCTCCTTCCTTATCTTTCGTTTGGTTTTAAATCCTTATAATGAATTTCTATTTCCGTATCTTCTTGGTCAAACAAAAATGTTATTTTTTCGTGATAATACAAATGGCAGGAACGCCCTTTAGCCAAAAGCTCCCTCCCCATCAAGGCGCTTGCCTTGCTATTGTTTTTTATGATCAGGCTCCTGTCTGCTCCAGGCTTTATCACAATCCTCTCAGCCCCTTCCAGGCTGAAAGGGAGATTGCATACATCCAGAATCCATTCCAGTGTTATCATTTCCCTGTTACACCTTGCAAAAAGATTTATGCTTTCCGGCGGGTAGTCGATATCTTCCTTATTATGAATTACATATACGACGATTTTTCCACAGAAATCATTTCCCCGAAGTCCTTTCTGCCTTGGAGCCTCCCTGCTTTCATCTATGATTTTTCTCCTGCGCCGGGAAGCCTTCCCTTTTCTATAAGACAGATAAAATATTGCTCCTAAAACAATAACAAACAAACCTATTACGCACCAGAAAAACCAATTTATCTCTTCCGGCTTTTCCTCTATAGCCGGAACGGTAATCATCATTTTTACAATCCGTTCTCCGTAATAGCTGCCATATCCTTTCGGGAACCTGACTTCCAGCTCTGCCATGCCGTCCTCTGCATACCCTCTTTTTATACATGCTTTTCCATCCAAGACCTGGTATTCCTGCTTCTCACCATCTAGATATATTTCCATCCCGCCATTGCCCAGATACCCGTCCAGAAGATTCTGTCCTGAAATGTTCGAAATTGTCAAATAAATTTCTGCCTCTTGTATTTCCGCTTCCATTTCCCCATTTCTTTTCTGGCTATTCCGGCTCTCCCCGCTTTTTTCCTTAAAAGCATAATCAGCAGAAAGAACAAAATCATATTCCGCCATCAGATAGGCATCCACTTCCATTTCTGTATCTGCGAATGTCTGTATTTTTACTTCTTCGGAAATCGGATGCTGCAGTTCCACCACCGTATAGCAGCTTCCTTTCCACACATCAATCTTTTCTGCCTCACAGTTAATTGTCAGATTTTCATTTTGCTGTTTACCCAACAGTACAATTTTGGCAGTTTCCATCAGGCAGTCAGGCAACCGTATTTCCAATACGCCGTTTATTCCGTTCACCTTGCCTATATGGCTTTGGTTCATCTTCCATTTTTCCAGAAGATACTTTCCAACTAGCTGCTGTAATTCTTCCCCCGTCTTCAGTTCGCACAGTTCCCCGCCTGTCTCTGCCGCTGCACCGTAAACAGTATCTCCTTCCTCTATCCGCTCGCCGATAGCCAGCACATCAATCGCTATATTTTTATTCTTTGCCGCCTGAACCGCCCTATGGAATAATTCCACAGAATCCTCCGTCTCTTCCTCCGATTCCATCATGATTTCCCCATCGGATATAAGAATAATATGCTTTTCCGTTTCCCCGTTTCCAAACAGCTCCACCGCACGTTCCAAGCCTGCCCCGGCATTACCGTAGCGCATATACTCCAATCCCTCCATTTCATTTTCCAACGTGGCATAACTTGTTCCCAAAGGCAGACTTATGCATATATCATCGTTATATCCAACAACACCTATTTTATAGTCTCTCAATGCCGCAGCCGACAAACCCTTTGCAAAATCAAATGCCATTTGTCCCCTATCCGCATCTTCCATGGACTTGCTGCAATCCAATACAACGACTATCTCCCCGGCTTTATCCTGCAAACTTTCCTCCGCATGGGTCTTCACACAAGAAAAAAATGCAGCAGACAAAACCATTCCCAAAAGAAAAATACCCTGCCGCCGTCTTTTTACCAATGCGGCAATTTGCAAAAAACTTACCGAACAAATTCCCAAGATCATACTTTGTGCAAATTTTTCACAGGAGAAACCATACAGGCAAAAAGCCAGTCCCCAGGCTGCTATTCCAATAATTCTGCTCATAATGCGAAATTTTTTCCTTTGTCCTTCCTCCATGTTATTTTTCACACTTTCCACAGGAGAACATATCCATATGACCAGCAATGCCGCTGAAAGCATAACCATTCCTGCCCTCCATGGAATATTGATCGCGTAAATTGCCCACATATTGGCTAAAACCAGCAATACAGAATAGCAAAAACACTTTCCTCTGCTGTCCGCATGATATCCTCCTGCATAGCGCCTCAAAAACCAATACATAAAAACAAATATGACATTTTCCCAAAACTGCCCGAACAGCCAGCCGATTATCAGCCAAATAAATAAATTCACCAGTAAAATCATTCCTTCACGGAACCCATATACATATAAATCAAAGTCATTCTCTTTGATTTGCCCACGCTTCAGCATATGTATGCATATACGCTCTGCAAGAATATCTGCCCCTATAGCAAACTTCATTTTTTCCGTTCAGCCTTTTTCTTAAGGCGTTCTGCTCCTGCGGGCAATTCCGGCTCATACATAAAACACAGGCAATAAGAATTTATTGAGGATTTTGTTACAGTTAATGCTGCAGATACTAATGCTTTTTCAAAACTTTTTACTACTTTTTTCAATGCCCTATACCTCACTTCCATGTTTTTCTGTATAAGGCAGAATCCCCAATACAATTCGGATTTTGCCTTTCAATTTGAAGTATAGTTTAGCATAAAATGGATAAAATACACGAAATATGTCATGAACTAAAGAATTTATGTTCTCATCTAAAATTTTTTAAGAAATATCTGACTTATCTTTCAGCCGCAGCAAAATATTTACCATAAATATATTTTCTTTTTCCCCATCTATCTCGCACCACCCGTCATAAGACTCTGCAATTCTTTTCATATGGTACAATCCCATTCCATGATTTTCTTTATCCTCCTTTATCGTTTTCCAATTTTTCCTTTTCCGGCCATCATAAGGGTTCGACTCCTCAATAATAAGACAGCCCTTATCATACCTCATCACCATGTTAATCCACCGCTCTTCCCCGGGCAGCCTCCTGACCGCTTCTATTGCATTGTCAAAGATATTGCCCAGAAGAGCCACCATATCTTTCAATGCTATCGGCAGCTGCTCTGGTATCCGAAATTTTAACGAACATGGAATATTCTCATTTTCCGCGTTTTGCAGTTTAAAGCCTAAAATACTGTCCACAACAATATTCCCCGAATTCACTTTTTTCGCGTCCCATTGTTCCTCCAGTATTTCCTCTATATATTTTGATGCCAGATCTGCCTGGTTCATGTGAAGCATATTTTGTAATACGATAAAGTGATTTTTCAAATCATGCTTTAATGTTTTTATGGATAGGTAAGAGGACTGCATGATTTTCAGCTGTTCCTGATAACTCTTGTTCTGCTCTTCCAGAAGCATTCCTTCGACCTGATCAGACATGGATTTTACGACATAGTTATAAAGCACGGAAATGGAAATGTTCACTATGAACAGCGCAATAATGCTCAAAACCATCTGTACCGTCAATGCATTGCTCGTCAATATTAAAACAAGGACAAAGTATATGGAAAACAGAGGGACGGCAACCAGGCATGCCCAGTAAAGCGCCGGCATGCCTTTTCCTCCCCTTATTTCCCTTATATTTTTGAAGAAAATCACAATAACGAATAACCATAAGTGATTCAGGATAACACCTGAAATAGAAGAATACTGCTGGGAGTTGAAAATACTTGCCTTATCTCCTATATTCCCAGAAAAAACCCAAATAACTGATTCTACCATGATGCCAATTCCATACATTAATATGATAATGAACAAACGTTTTCTTATATCAGCCTCGTAATTATAAGATAACATCCAAAGACTGCAGATATTAAACAGGATATTCAAAATCGGTATATCCACCGCCAGATATAACACGGTGGATACCAGAAAATAAGCGGCAAACGACAGCAGCCTTACATATCTGCCGGTTCTGCTTTTTCCATACAGCATATGCATCATTTGGCTTAAAGCATATGTACCCACTGCGCTTGCCGAGCAATAAACAACTTCATACATTCCCATCCGTATTCCCCCATTACCATCCCTTTTTCATATACTCTTTATGAATCTGCGCCACTTCTTTACGCCTTCCTTGGGAAATGGGGATTTTCTCCCCATTTTCCATTTCCAGTACCTCATACCCCCAAAACTTAATCCGTCTGCTGTTTACAATCTGGGACTTATTTGCATAAAAGAATTGCTTCCCATCCAGTTTTCCAGCAACCTCTTTCAGCTTTCCATAAAATAACTCTTTTTTTAACACAGTATGCATTTCTATCAAGCGACTGTTTATCGTAAAGTATAAAATATCTTTGATATAGGATACAACTTCTTTTCTCCCTTCTCCATACTGAAATACACAAAAATTTCCACCGAAGAACTTCATATATTCTTCTATAACTCCGTTTACCAGTTCTTGTTTCAATGGTTTCACCAAAAAATCAAACGGCCTGAACTGGAATAATTCCATGGCATGTTCTTCATGGGATGAAATATAAACAATCGCCGCATCATAATTCTTCATATCTTCTCTTATGCATCTGCTTACAAATATTCCGTCCATATCCGGCATCTCTATATCCAGAAAAAGCAGATCAAAGCAGATCCCTTTGTGCAGATCGGCACACAGTTTTTCCCCTGTATAATACACTTCTATATCAACGGCTTCCTTGATTGACCAGTAATAAGCCATTAACATTTGTTCCAGCTCAGAGCATACCGACATCATATCATCGCAAATCGCTATTCGCATAGCTCATCCCCTTCTCGACACAATAAATGCTATACAATAATTCTCTTATCAACAACGGCCTTTTTCCCCAATCAGCTGATCACCTCCTGAAACTTCTCCGTCCCGACCCCGCAGATCGGGCACTTATAACCCTCCGGCAAAACCTCCGCTTCCAGCTCAAAACCGCACACCTGGCAGACATATTTCTTCTTTTTTCCGCCCGCCTCCTGCTTGCCCTCTGCCGCTTCGTCCTTCTCCTCCTGCAAATAAGTAGGCGCGTTCTTCGGGCTTTTTCCTTTTACCACCCTATGATAATAAGCATACGTCATGGCATCGCCCATTCCGTCATAAACCTTAGCATCAATTACTTCCCCCAGAAAAACCGTATGCGTATCCGTTTCCATCTTATTGATCACCCTGCATACCACATACCCGCACGTATACTTCACCACCGGAACGCCCTGCACCATTTCATAATCCACATATTGGAACTTGTCCGCATCCTTGCCGGAGCGAAAACCGAAATTCCCGATCAGCCCGGTATCGGAATCCTCTGCCAAAATAGAAAATGAAAACTTCCCCGTTTTTTCTATGCAGCCATTTGTATAATTATCGTGGTTCACGCTGACCGCCACCGTAGCCGGTGAAGACGTGATCTGCATGATACTGTTGGCAATGCAGCCCGTCGGCCTTTCCCCGTCCATTGATGAAACAATATACACCCCGTAAGACATTTTTGTAAAAATATTTGTATCCATTTTTCCTTCCTTTCTTCCTCCATCGGATCTTCTCCCGACATTGCATGATTCCTATGATTCATCGTCTTTATTCTATCACATGCATATCTATAATACTATGAAATATTATTGTAACCAGGATTGATGCCCCTTACGCTGTTGTATATGAAAAACAGGTTGTTAAACTGCCCAAATTTGCTATAATATATAATCATATTTTAATTATCTTGACAGAACATATGTTCTAATATATGATATTAATATAGCCAGAAGGAGGGATATCATGTATTCAGCATTAAATATAGCAAAATATATTATTGATAAATGTACCAGGGAAAAATATCCAATATCCAATCTACAATTACAAAAAATTCTTTACTATATTCAAAGAGAATTTTTGCAACAGGGAATACAAGCTTTTCCAGAGGAAATAGAAGCCTGGCAGTTTGGCCCCGTTGTACCAGAAGTATATAGGCAGTATTGCGGGTTCGGCGCCCTGCCTATTAGAATGCGGTATATGATTAGCATAGAAGCAGATGATGTGAAGATCATTAATCTTATTGTCGAGAAAAAGAGAATGTTAAATCCATGGGATTTGGTAAGCGACACTCACAGTTCTGGCAAAGCGTGGGATTTAATCTATAGAAACGGCTTGGGGGATCATCAAATTATTCCACAAGAATTGATTAAAAACAAAGGATAAAATATGCGGATACTAAATGAACAAGAAAAAAGAGACTCGCTAAACGATGTTCTGATAGAACTATCGCAGTCACAAGATATTTTAAAAGAACGGAAAGACAGAGCTTCTTTTTTCATGCGGCTGGAATCTATATACTATAATTACAATGCGGAAAATTTTCGCCATTATTATTCAGATATCTTCTCAACATTAACTTTAATTGATGGAGATTCCAGTATAGGAAGTTTAGATATTTTAGCGCAAAACATGCAAACTATTAAAGATGGATATATTCCTAAAAACTATGGCAATCATAGAGAAATTATTGATATCAGCAAAGAAATTGTCAAATTATATGATCATACCAATTTAGATATAGCAAGGATCAATTATACAAAGACAATGACAAATGCAACAATGTCAGAATTAGCCAAAAATAAATTACTTATCAACGGTTTAGAAAAAAACATTCAGGAATCAGAAGTTACATTAAAGGAATTATCCGACCAAACAATTAAAGACCTAACGCAATTATCCACAAATGTTCAAAATAAACAAGAGGATATGCAGAAAGAATATATTAGCATTTTGGGAATATTTGCCGCCATTGTTTTGGCATTTACCGGAGGCATCGTTTTTTCAGGTTCTGTTTTAGAAAATATAGATAAATCATCTATATACAGAATTACTTTAATTACTTTCATTATTGGTTTAGTATTTTTCGATTTAATTTGGCTTCTTATTGATTTTATAAGAGATATCAACGGAAAAGTGCTTCGAAAAAAATGGCTTTTCATATTTGTAAATTTGATTCTGATCGGAGGAATTATAGGCGTATGTTTTGCTTTTAAATTTAAATGGTTCTTTCCAATCTAAGCCAGTCTATAACAAGCAATCAAAGATCTATTGAAATACTCTCTTACAAAAAGCTCTTATAATCCTCATAGTTTTTCCTAAGAAGGCCAGGAGTATCCAAGCCATATGGGCATTTTTCCTTACACTTTCCGCAATGGAGGCATTCCTCCACTTTCCTCATCTTTTCCTGCCACTCTTCGCTCAAATAACCTTCCTTTGGAGCGCGCCGCAGCAAAAGGCTCATCCGCGCACAATTATTGATCTCGATTCCGGCAGGACATGGCATACAATAACCGCAGCCCCTGCAGAAATCCCCTGCCAGATCTTCTTTTTCCTTCTCTATTTTCTCCTTTCTCTCCTCCGTCATTTCTGGCAGACAGTTCTGATAAGAAAGGAACTCATCCAATTCTGCCTCCCTCTGGATCCCCCAAATCGGCTCCACATGCGCAAATTCGGATAAATATGCATAGGCCAGCGCCGAATCGGTAATCAGCCCGCCGGACAACGCCTTCATCGCAATAAATCCTATATTCTTTTCCTTGCACATATCCACGATCTTCATTTCCGGCCCGCCCGATAAATAAGAAAACGGAAACTGAACTGTCTCATATAAGCCGGAAGCCGCCGCTTCTTCAGCTACCCAATACCTATGGTTCGTAATCCCGATATGCCTTATTTTTCCCTGCTCTTTCGCCTGAATCATCGCTTCATACAGCCCCGAGCCATCCCCTCGGTGTTTTATTTCCTGCCTTTTATCCTGGCATATACCAGCGCGAAAAAATTCAAGACCAACGAGGTTATGGCAATGATTTTAGCTGGTGTTTATATGTATCCTACTGTACTGGCAGGAGCAGGAACACAGGCATCTTTATTCGGGCTTAACTTTTATTTGGTAAAATATTCTTCCAGCGTATTGCCGATTATTATATCGGTCTGGATCATGAGTTATCTGCATAGGTGGCTCAGCAAACATACGCCGAGTTTTTTGAGAGTAGTCGTGGTTCCCATCGGAACATTATTAGTCATGGCACCGTTAAGCCTTGTCTTAATCGGGCCGCTTGGATACAACGCGGGGATTTATGTCGGTGAATTTTTCAAATGGTTGTTTACCGTAGCTCCTTGGCTGGGCGGCATGATTGACGGCGCGACCCGTCCTTTGGTGGTATTTACCGGAACCCATATGATGCTGTCGCCTGTTATGATTAACAATATAGAAAATCTGGGTTACGATATGCTCGGTCCTGTTCACTGTGTAGCAACCATGGCCGCAGCAGGAATGTGCTTCGGGGCATTTTTAAAAGCAAAAAAAGAAAACAATAAAGCCGCTGTTTTTTCTTCCTTTATTTCCGCATTTATCGGCGTGACGGAACCGGCGCTTTATGGCGTTGCCTTCCGTTTTAAAAAGCCCCTGATCGCTTTATGCATCGGCGGAGGGGTTTCTGGAGCATTTGTTGCGATGATGGGAGGAAAAGCAATCAGCTTTGCCATGCCGTCCATTATTTCTCTTCCGGTTTACGCAGGTTCTATTCCAGTTATGCTTATCGGTCTGGCCATTTCATTTGTGCTGACAGCGGCATTAACCTACATATTAGGCTTTGATGAGAATATTGGAAAAGATGAAAGAGCAATAGAAGCGGAAAAGAAAAATATTATTTAAAAGGAAAGGATACTATTATGAGACAAGGTTTTCCAAAAAATTTTTTATGGGGAGGGGCCACGGCAGCTTCCCAGGTAGAAGGCGGATGGAATGAAGGCGGAAAGGGACTGGATAACCAGGACTGCCGCCCCCAGTTTGCCAATCTGACAAGAGCCCAGAAAAACAGCTGGGAGTATAAGCAAATGACCAATCAGAAGTTTGCCGACGCACAGGCCAGCCAGGATACCGCAATTTATCCGTTTCGTTTCGGAAGCGACCACTATCATCGGTACAAAGAAGATATCGCTTTATTTGCCGAAATGGGCATGAAGATATACCGTATGTCCATAAGCTGGGCGCGCATTTATCCGAATGGAGACGACGAGCAGCCCAATGAAGAGGGCATCCGATTTTATAAAGATATTTTTAATGAATGTCATAAATATGGGATAAAGATTTTTGTGACAATTCTCCATTATTCTGTGCCTGTACATCTGGTGGAAGCCTATGGCGGGTGGAAAAACCGCAAGATGATTGATTTCTATTTAAAATATGCGAAAACATTATTTGAAAATTTTAAAGATGACGTGGACTACTGGCTTCCTTTTAACGAAATGAATGCCGGACGTTTTAATCCGTATAACGGCGTTGCCCTGATTAAGGAAAGGGAAGAAAATTATGATCAGTCCATCCACCAGGCATTGCACCACCAGTTTGTAGCAAATGCTTTAACCGTAAAAATGGCTCACGAAATGATGCCGGGCAGCCAGATAGGATGCATGATTGCCCGTTTCTGCCACTATGGCGCCACATGCGATCCAGCCGACCAGCTGGCGCTAATGCATGATGAGCAATATACCAACTGGTATTATACGGATGTAATGGCAAAAGGTTTTTATCCGGCTTATATCGAAAGATACTTTGAAGCAAAAAATGTGCATTTGGAAATTACGGAGGAAGACCGCAGGATTTTAAAAGAAAATACAGTGGATTTCGTGTCTTTTTCTTACTATTTTACGCAAGTCTCGACCGCCAGTGATAACTGGGAAAAAACAGACGGCAATCTCGTAGTCGGAAATAAAAATCCGTACCTGCCAAGCAGCGAATGGGGATGGCAGAGCGATGCCACGGGACTTCGGATTACTCTAAACCAGTTATATGATCGTTACAACAAACCACTGTTTATTGCAGAAAACGGTCTTGGGGCCGTGGACACGGTGGCAGACGGCAAGATCCACGATGATTACCGTATCAGCTATTTAAGGGATCATATCAAAGCTATGAAGGATGCTATCGAGGACGGAGTTGATTTGTTCGGTTATACGATGTGGGGAATTATTGATCTTGTCAGCTGCGGTTCAATTGAAATGAGCAAACGTTACGGCGTGATTTATGTGGATGCGGACGATGAAGGCAAGGGTACATTTGACCGGCTGAAAAAAGATAGTTTTTATTGGTACAAAAAATGCATCGAAACCAACGGCGAGGATCTGGAACGAATTTGATCATTACACAAGACTATGAAAACATGAGTAAAATAGCGGCAATGGAACTGATGGGTTGGATTACCAGAGCAAAAAATAAGCGAGTGAATCTGGCAGTGACAGGAGGCTCCACCCCTGTTCGAATGTATGAGATCATACAAACGTTTTTAAAAGATAATAAATTTGAAAACGTGCATTATTATAATTTTGACGAAATTCCGATCAAGGGCGAGCCAAGCCTGACAATAGAATCATTACACCGTCTCTTCTTCCATCCCTGTTCTATTGATAAGGCGCAGATTGAAATTTTTAATGAAAAGAACTATATGGATTATGACGCAAAACTGACTGCGGACGGCGGCATTGATATGATTATGCTTGGTTTAGGGCTGGACGGTCATTTCTGCGGAAATCTGTCAGGGACATTGAACGGCTTCGGGGAAGGCTGCCACGCGGTCAGCTGCCGTTTCAATGAACGGATAGAAAAGCGGCTGGCCTTTTTAAGCGGCGGCGAGGATAAAATGGCTGATTATTACGTTACCTTCGGGCCGGCTACGGTTATGGGGTGCAAAAATATTGTTATGATTGTCAGCGGGCAAAAAAAGGCCGAAATCCTGAAAAAAGTATTAGAGGGACCTATATGCGAAGAAGTTCCCAGCTCATTGCTGCGGCTGCATCCTAACTTTACGGTAATTGTTGACAGGGAGGCTGCATCCTATTTGGAACAAGCCATTTAATTTTCCAGATACAATAAAAATGCAAAAACACAAAACCCTTTCTATCATTTAATCACTATAAGCAATTATAAAGGGAAGTGTTTTTGCATTTTTAATTATATATATATAAAACTCAGACCCTCACAAAATAAAGCTGATACGACTGGTATTCGCCGATTTCCCTAGGAAGAAGATATCCTCCCCACATCAGGGCGCTTCCCTGATAAATTTTTCCGCTCCCTTCCTCCTTATAACGGCTTTCCGGATCCAGCCCCTTAAGCCGTATGATATAATCCGGCGCATTAGCCTTGGCGCTTGTCATCACTGCATTCACCAGGCTTTTCTCACGATCCCTGGATACAAACTGCCACACAGTAAAATCCTCCTCCGGCTTCGTCAGGCGATAGTAATCCCCATCCTGAACCAGATCAAAATATTTCTTATAATCTTCGATCTGTTCTTTCACCTCTTCTTTATCCTGATCGGACATCTTGCTGATATCCAGCTCATAACCAAAAGTTCCCGCCATAGCTACCACTCCGCGCGTATGCAAAGGCGTTATACGGCCATTCTGATGGTTCGGGCAGGCAGAAACATGGGATCCCACCGTGCTGACAGGATAGCAGAAGGAAGTGCCGTATTGGATCTTCAGCCGTTCGATCGCATCCGTATCATCGCTGCACCATATTTGGGGCGAATAATAAAGCATCCCGGCATCAAACCGCCCGCCGCCGCCGCTGCAGCCCTCCAGCAGCACGTCCGGGTATCTGGCAGTAATTCTTTCCAGCAGATCATACAAGCCAAGGATATATTTGTGTCCCGCTTCCCCCTGCTGTTCCGGCGGCAGTTCCGGGTTATACACATCGCAAATGCTCCTGTTCATATCCCATTTTACATAAGAAATATCCCCCGTATCCAGTATCTTGCAAATTGCCTGGTAAAGATATTCCCTCACGCATTCCCTTCCCAGATCCAGCACAAGCTGGCATCTGCCTCTTCCCGGCGTCCTTCCCGGCAGGGCAAATGCCCAGTCAGGATGTTCCTGGTAAAGCAGGCTGTCTTCGCTTACCATTTCCGGCTCGATCCATATGCCGAAAGCAAGCCCCTTTTCCCTGACCCTTTCCACCAGCTCCTTCAAGCTCATCCCCAATTTTTCTTCATTAGGAATCCAATCTCCCAGCCCGGATTCATCCAGGTTCCTCTTTCCAAACCATCCGTCATCCATAACTAGCATTTCAATCCCCAGCTTGGCCGCTTCTTCCGCTATGGAAATCAATTTTTCCCCCGTAAAGTCAAAATAAGTTGCCTCCCAGTTATTGATCAGTACCGGCCTTCTGCTATTTTTATACTTTCCTCGGCAGAGATAATTCCTGATCGCCCGGTGGAACTGAATGGAAAGTCTGCCAAGGCCGCTCCCTGAATAACTCATAATCACCTCCGGCATGGCAAAAACCCTTCCCTTTTCCAACAGGATCCGAAACCGGGATGGATGGATCCCCATCGCAAACCGCAGCTGGTCCCGCTGGCTGATCTCTGCTTCTGCCAGAAAATTGCCGCTGTAAACATAAGAGAAACCATAGCACTCCCCATATTCCTCTTCTGTATCCGAACTGCACAGGATGACAAAAGGATTATGCTGATGGCTGGAAGTCCCCCTGAGGGAACCTACGGAAGTGATTCCCCGGCCAAGTTTCCTTCTCTCCACTTCCCGTTCCATCTCATGTCTGCCGTTAAAAGTATAAATATCCATATCCCCCGTCAGAAAATCCATGCTCATAGAAACAGCCTTGTCCATAACGGCGGTTTTTTCCTCTCTGTTTTCGATCAGGCATGCCCTTGTAATAATATCCAGTTCCTCATAAACACCGTATAAAAGCGTAACATAAAATTCCTTTGCCCTGTCTTTCAGCACCACTTTCAGCGTTTCCGCCGTTTCACTGCCGCCGTACATCGCCGGCAGCCCCTTGAGGCTATACTTCCCCCTTGTAATGTCATGGGATACATACCGCAGATCCAAGGCATAACTGCCATCTCCGTGCTGCACCCTGATCCCCTCCGCGCGGTAATCACCCACATTAAAAGACGGCATTTCCTGCGGCATCGTATCCAGGGATACCGTCCGGTCCATGCCCGCATCCCCCATTGCTGTAGAAAAACCAATATCCGAATACCGGAATAAATATGACATATCTTCGCCGGAAATCCTTTTTCCATAATAGGTATGCAGCAGCACTCCGTAAGGCCCAATTTTCATCTGATAAGTCGTATGCTCCGTATCTATTGAAATCGTCTTAGCATTTTCGTCATAACAAATTGCCATATCTTATCCTCCTGGGGCAGAAACCGTCTGTCCCCTCCCACAAACAGCATTCCAGCCTCTTTCTTTTCTTATGACACGGACTGCCGCTATGACCGGCAGTCCGTATCCTATAACCATATTCTTATCTATTTGAATCTTAAACGCGCACAAAATAATATTTTTATTTCCGGCTTCTACCGGCACGGTATTATCCTCTTATTTTACCGCCCCGTTTACAACGCCGTTCAGAATCTGCTTCTGGCAGATAATATAGAAAATCAAAATCGGTATCAACGCAAGCAAGTAAGAAGCAAACGCCAGATTATAATTGGTACCGAACTGGGACTGGAAGTTCAGCTGTGCCAAAGGCAGCGTGTTCTGTCCGGATCCTGCCATAATAACAAGAGGAGTCATAACATCGTTCCATACTGCCAGCGCCGTCAGGACAGCTACCGTTGCATGCATCGGACGCATAATCGGGAAAATAATTTTCCAGTAAGTCCTCCACGTGGAAGCGCCGTCCACCTTCGCCGCTTCTTCCAAAGCCATCGGAATGTTTACCAGATAGCCGGAATACAGCAGCACATTCATCGGCATATAAAATACCACGTATAAGATGATAACGCCGAACCAGTTCGCCAGGCCCATTTCCGCCGTCTGCTTTGCCAAAGGCATCATCAGGATTGCAAAAGGCACGAACATACCGCTGACAATAAACAGATATACAAAACTATAAAATTTATTTTTTGCTTTATTTCTTCCAAGCGCGTAACCCATCAGAGAATGCACTACAATGGATAAGCCGACCGCTACCAAAGTGATCAAAAGGCTGTTGCCAAGGGAATGCCAGAAATCCGTTACTTCCATGGCTTCCCTGAAGTTGCTCAGGCTCCATGACTTCGGCAGAGATAAAATACCGCTGATACTGTTCGTCATTTCAGAAGGCTGTTTAAATGCGATTACAATCGTCAGATACAGCGGGAAGATGATCGTGGAAAGGCCAAGGATCAATAAGACCATTGCAACCTTATTCGTATGCACGTTTGTATTTTTCTTTGTCATAGCTGCTCCTCCTTACTGCTGGAAAATTTCATCTGTGCCACAGAAACAATTACAATTACTATAAAGAATACAACTGCATTGGCGCTCTGGAAGCCGAACTGCCCGCCCGACATACCGTTATTGTAAATCAGGTAGGAAATGGATTCTGTACTCTGCGCCGGGCCGCCTTTTGTCAAAGCCATGATCTGGTCGAATACCATCAGGAAATTTTTTACGCACAAAACCATATTAATTGAGAAAAACGGTATAATCAGCGGGAAAGTCAGATGCCGGAACTGCTTCCAGCCAGTCGCCCCGTCCAGTCCGCCTGCTTCGTATACATCCTCAGGCACCGTCTGAAGCCCGGAGATATAAATGATCGTATTCATCGCGATCGCCTGCCATGCGCATACTACCATGATCCCGATCCATGCAGCGCTAGGATTTGACAAAATACTTGTACTTAATCCCTTGATTCCGATCATCTGCGCTACGGCAGGAAGGATATAAGTGAAAAAGTAATTGAAGATATAGCCGACTACCAATGCGCCCAGGATATTCGGAAGGAAATACGCCCCCCGGAAGAAGCTTTTCGCCCTTATCTTGCTGTTCAGGCCAAGCGCCAGGATCAAGCTGATCACATTGGTGACAACCGTTGATACGATCGCCAGTTTAAACGTAAACCAATAGGATTTGCCGACACGGGCATCCGTAAACAGATCGAGGTAATTCTGGAAGCCGACCCAGTTATATTTTCCAAATCCCTTAAAGTTCGTAAAGCTGTAGATCACGCCGCGAATCAGCGGAATGGTATTAAAGCAGACAAACAATGCCAAAATCGGAATCGTGATCAATAAAAAAGTTCTTTTTCTTTCATTTTTCATCACTTCTTTCATAGCTCTTCTCCTTTCCTAATTCGCATTCCCATGTTGTTTCTCATATTCTTGTACCAGACGGATAATATCCCTGTTATACCTCGGCCAGTCGTTATCGAATTTTGTCAGGAAAGCATCCACGTCCTTGTTCAGCAGGAAGGTCTGTATCTGCGCGTCCACTGCCATTTCAGACGGATAATAATGATCCTGGTAATCCTTCATATTTCCGCTCGTTATGTATTCGCTCATGCCGTCCAGAATGGAAGGCAGTTTGAAATCGCCGCTTTTGCACGGGATCGCCGTCTGCGCATCAATGTATTTCTGGATATTCTCGTCCGCAAAAAGGAAATCCAGCACTTCATAAGCCGCTTCCTTATTCGGGCATTCCGCCATTACGCAGAACTGAAGGTCAACGCCGGAATTCAATGTGTTGCCGTCCTTGGAATCATTTGCCGGCATAACGAAGGAGTCCAGGTTCAGATCCGGGTTTACGGACAGAATCTGAGGAGCCGCATAGCTTCCGATCGGGTACATCGCCGATTCCCCTCTTGCAAAAGCAGTACATGCATCGTTATAAGCATAGGCAAATGGATCTTCCGGCCCATATTTCAAAAGTTCCAGATATTTCTCGGATATTTCCCTATATTCTTTGGAAAATGTAGTTTCCCCCCTATTTACCTGCTTCGTCGTATCTGCCGGCGAAAGGTCTACCGCCATGGAGTTCCAGGGGGCAAGGCAGGTCCATGTATCCTTAAAGCCAAAATAGAACGGAAGAACTCCCTCTGCCTGGATCGTGTCGCATAAAGCGATCAGCTCATCCCAGTTTTCCGGTATCTTCCACCCATGTTCTTCGAACATGTCGCGGTTATACAAAATCCCGGCCGCATTCGCCACATAAGGCACTGCAAATGTTCCTTCTGTCGGAACGAGTTCTAACGCTTCATCAATGTCCAGATATCCCTGATTAATATTCTGAAGCCCGCTGTAATCCGAAATATCCGCCAAAATCTCCGCATCTACAAAATAGGAATAATTAATGTCGCCGCCAATTCCTATGATGTCCGGATAATCCTCTCTGATAAATCTTGTTTTTAAAATCGTCATTGCATCGTTAGGGGAACTGATTTTCAAATGTATATTGTCGTGCGTTGCATTGAATTCGTCTTCCACCGTCTTAAAATAATTTGCCGCTTCCGGCTTATACTGGACGATTTCGATTTCAACTTTTCCGTCGTTGGCAGAAGCCCCGCATCCGCTGACAAACAATGATGCCGCCATACAGCATATTGCAAGTCCCAAGCATTTTATCCTTTTCCCTTTCATAGCATTTCTCCTTCCCTATTTTGATAATCGTATTTTAACATACCAATATGCTACTAATAAATACCATGATTTTGCATGTTATATGTCTTTATGCTATTTTTAAGCTATTTATTTGAAATCAACTAGCATTTTGGTATATAATATATTATACGAATTTAAGGAGCTGCTTATGAGTGAAGTAATTTTTTCCGTTTTTCCGAGTGAGAATTTTATAGATTTAGGATTATACCAATTTGGCTGGGAGCAATGCGACCCTTCCCATTCCTTCGGTCCCGCTGCCAGAAACCATTACCTCTTCCATCTGTGTCTTTCCGGAACAGGAACTCTATTCGCAGAAAACAGCCAGGGGATATCCGTCACTTACCAGATCAAAAGCGGGCAAGGGTTCATGTTGTTTCCCCATCAGATTTCCACTTATATCGCAGACCATGAGATTCCCTGGGAATACGCCTGGCTGGAATTCGACGGCCTGCGGGCAAAAGAAGCCATCGACCTGGCAGGCATCAGCCGCGACCAGCCGATCTATAAAGCACGTTATAAGGACATTGCCGAAACGATGAAATCTGAAATGCTCTATATTGTCAACCATAAGGAAGAATCTTCCTTCCACTTGATCGGGCATCTCCACCTCTTCATCGACAGCTTTATCCGTTCTTCTACCTCTATCCCCAACCGCCAGGGCAACAGCCTCCGGGATTTTTATGTGAAGGAAGCGATATCCTATATCGAACAGAATTTCCAGAATAATATTTCCGTGGAAGACATCGCCGCTTCCTGCGGGCTGAACCGAAGCTATTTTGGAAAAATATTTCATGAAAACATGGGAAAATCCCCCCAGGAATTTCTTATTTCCTACCGCATGTCGAAAGCCGCAGAGCTGTTAAAACTGACGAAACTATCAATTGCGGATATAGGAAATGCAGTCGGCTATCCGAACCAACTGCATTTTTCAAGAGCTTTTAAAAATGTATACAGCATTTCGCCAAGACAATGGCGGAACGAAAACGGCGTAGGTGTTTTACCTGATTTTAACCTTTAAAGGATCCTTCCTCTAAAAGCCTTTCATAGGCAAACCCGAACTTTTTCTTCCGTTCCCCGCTGACCGGGAGCTTCGTTCCGTCGCATAAAGTAACCCCTGTCTTCGATCTGGATCTGATCCAATGATAATTTACCAGATAAGACTGGTGGATCCTCAAAAAAGGAATCTTGCCCATTTCCAGGCTTTCTGCCACATCGGACAGCTTGCCTACAAATATCTCCGTACCTCCTCCCTCTAAATTCACGCGGATCCTTTTCCCCGTGCTTTCAAAATATAAAATTTCCTTGCAGGGAAGTTTATATTCCTCACCTCTATAATGAAATTTAAAATAAAAATTATTCTTACATATCTTCTTATTTGCCTCCAGAAATAATTCATCAAAAATCGCAGAATTGACCGGCCTTTTAATAAACGCAAAAATATCAAAGCGGAACAGCTCGATCATATGCTTATCGTATTCCGATATATAAATAATCAATACATTCTCATCTAACTTCCGTATCTGCCCGGCTTCTGTCACTCCTTTTTTATTTTTTGCAGGAAAATCCAGATACAACAAATCATACCTTGCTCCCTTTTCTATCTCCCTCTTCAAAGTATTTTCGCTATGGAACACTTCGATTTCTGCCGGAATTCCCTTTGTCCGGCAAAGATCAAGTATCAGGCTTTCAATCTGCCCCGCAGCCGCCCCCTTTTCGCCGTATATTGCAACCTTTATCATATCCGCCCTCTTTTCTACCCTGTCCACCCATATTTTTTTATCCTATCTCCATCCCTCTTTTTAAAAATATACATTTGCTAAAAATACAATGTATATTTTAGAATTTAACAGTTATGATATAAAATGTCAATA
>OFFN01000683.1_pt1 | contig 24625 bp, 25 predicted proteins | sample 1521381 | NCBI WGS metagenome assembly OFFN01 (sample SAMEA3504112, study PRJEB24116) | mouse gut metagenome | biome: mouse gut; feature: mouse-associated habitat; material: faeces | place: Denmark | collected 2011 | reverse complement strand
CCCATCTTGCCGATTATGAGATATTCAGGCCCTTCCTTAACTTAACGGCGTTGGGCGTGCAATATGAACGGCATTGAGTCTCATGATGAAAGCAGCGTCCCCGGTGCTCTCACCTTGAGGCGTTACAGATTTTCTGCTTCTGCTCAAACTTGGCGGCGAGTGGAAGTGCGTGGCAAAGCTGAAAATGATTGGCGACGTGCACGATTTTGGCCGCCTGCTCAGCTCTTTGGGTGCTTTCTTTGCCGTACAAGTTCTATCGATTCTTTCCCGGTTATGCTGTCGATGTCTATGCGCATGACTTTAACCGTATTTATAAATTTATCAATCTCTTTTGTCGGATCTATACCCGGACAGTATTTGTCGCTGAGCATTATCAGTCCATGACGGATTTCTTCAGCGTCGGTTAGAATTTTGATTTTGCCCGCTACAATAACGCTTCGGAAATATGTCGTGAACTCCTCCGGCACAATATTATCCTGTGACACCACGCAGAAAGAGCATCGGCAATCAGCTTTTATACAGTCAATCTTACGACCGCAGCCCGCACTATGCATATATATATGGTTGTGCCCGTCAAAAACATAGCTTATGGGCACACCGTAGGGCGCACCCTCTGTATCAACAAGTGAAAGCACGCCGTTAGTTGAGTTGTATAGTATTTCCGCAGCCTCCTCTATAGCAAGCTGTTGCTTGAATCTACGCATCTTATGTTCCATATCAAAATACCTTAAGGCCGATTATTGAGAGAATAAGGGTCGTTATAAAAAACAATCGCCAGAATGTTGTGGGTTCATTAAAGAAAAGTATGCCGATTATGACGGCCCCCACCGCACCGATACCGGTCCAAACCGGATACACAGTTCCTATCGGTATCGTCTTCGCGGCACGCGCCATAAGATACATACTCAAGGTGAGCGAAGCAAGAAATCCAGCCCACCACCAGTATTGGACGGCACCAACTGCCGTCTTGGTTTTCCCCAGACAGAATGTGAAGGCCACCTCCATCAGTCCTGCGAATATTAGAATTATCCAGTTCATAACGACTGCAAAAATAGATTGTATGGCAGAAATAGCTCTTTACATTTGATAATTTCGTAAATTTGCGCATGGAATTGACTGAGATATTAACCCGTATTTATCCTTTGCCTCCTGATTCTATCGATAAAATTGCTGAAAAGTCGGAAAGAATCGAGATGAAAAAGGGAACCATTCTGGTAGAAGCCGACAAGGTTTGCAGAAATGTATTCTTAGTAGCAGAGGGGATCGTGCGTGCCTTTTGTTACGCCAAAGGTCGTGACATAACATTCTGGATTGGAGAGGAAGGCACAGTAGCATTGTCGATGCAGAGTTACATCAACAGCAAGCCCGGATATGAAAGTATTGTGACGATTGAAGACTGCGTATTGTATAAAATATCAATAGATAATCTTCATGATCTTTACCGCCACGACATTCATATTGCCAACTGGGGAAGGGTATTTGCTGAGAGTGAAATATTAAGAGCTGAAAAAGCACTTATTCCCCAACTATTTACAACCGGGAAAGAACGTTATGAGCAACTACTGCAACAGCAGCCTCATTTATTGAATCGCATCCCATTGGAGAATCTGGCATCCTATCTTGGGCTTACCCCGGTAAGTCTGAGCAGAATCCGAGCCAACATGCAGTCGGCCCATTGAAAAGTCTTTTGTCTTAGAAACTGTTTACAATATACTATGGTTAAGATTGATAGTTTTTTTTGAGGGATTTTTCAATCTGGAAGAGGGAGTTTAGCTGGCTAAACGACCGATGATAGATTGGAAAAGCATCAAAATTGTGCGCACTTTTCTGATTTAAACTGCAAGATTTCTAATTTTCGACTGGGTTGGCTATAGTCTCTTGGAAGTTAGGAAAATTATGTGTAAATTTGCGTAATCAATTACGCAACTAAATACATATATCAAATGGATTTCTTTGAACGGACCGGTAAAATGGCTATTGGCAGTCGGCTGAGGGTACTTACCGAGATATTGACCCGCGATGCTGCAAGCATATATGGACTTTACGGAGTCGACATTAAGCCCAAATGGTTTCCTGTTTTTTACTCCCTGACCGATGAACAACCCAAGAGCGTAACATCCATCGCGAGGGAAATAGGTCAGTCTCACCCATCGGTTAGCACCATAGTGAAAGAAATGATAAAAGCGGGAGTTATTGAGGAAGTGGATGACAAGACCGACCGCAGATGCAAACTTATAACTCTCACGGCATATGGCAATAGCCTCTCACAAGAACTTATCGCCCAACTTCGTGATGTTGAGCGTGCCGTAGAGCAGATTTCATCCGAGTGTGACAATGACCTGTGGGCTGCAATCGCCGATTGGGAGAAAGCCCTCGGGCGTAAATCCATATTTGAACGCGTAAAGGAGATAAAAGAGCAACGCGTGCATTCAGAGGTTGAGATTGTCGAGTATCAACCACAATACAAAAAGGTGTTCTACGAACTCAACCGCAAATGGATTGAACAGTATTGGGAGTTGGAGACACATGACATTGAAGTTCTGGAAAATCCTGACATACATATCCTCGAAAAAGGTGGTCATATATTCGTGGCGTTATACAACGGCCTTCCCGTTGGTGTATGTGCCCTATGCTCCATGCCCGAAGAATCTGCCTACGATTTTGAGTTGGCAAAGCTCGCGGTCAACCATTCTATCCAACGAAAAGGGATAGGTCGCAGACTTTGTGACGCTGTAATTAACAAAGCGCGCGAGTTGGGTGGTAGAATGTTGTTTCTTGAAAGCAATACCCGACTCAAACCTGCGATTGCCCTTTATCGTAAACTCGGTTTCAAAGAATTACCTGAATATCATCCGGCATATGCCCGCGGTGATATACAGATGGAATTAACCCTCTAAATAATGTCGAATCTATGAAAACCAAAGTGTTTGTACGGCGCGAAGATGCGCTCAAAAAGACTTTCAAGGGAGTCAATCTTGATTCTCTTGCAGTCGGAGAGAAGTCAATGGTGACAAAAATGAACTATGTGAAGGGGAATTTCGCCACCCTGCACACCCATCCGCACGAACAGTGCGGCTATGTAATATCAGGCGAATATCGCCTGATAGTGGATGGCGATGAGAAGATAGATGTGATAATGCACCCCGGAGATACATACGCCATTCCCGGCAATACTCCTCATTCGTTTGAGGTTATTGAGGGGGGTGAAGTTGTTGATGTATTCACTCCCCACCGCGAAGACTACCTCTAATTTTCATAAGTAGTTGCCAGGTAGTTGCGAAGAATTAATGAACATATAATTTGCTTTATCTTCGAGTGATTTTTGCCGGGGAAGGAAGGAGCTTAGAGAGCTCAGCGACTGAGGATGACGGCAAAAAGCGCCGAAGAGAAAGTAAAATTATTGTTCAAATCATTCTTTGAAAAAAGAATCACTTATGATGTTTAATTCTTCGCAACTACTTACTTAGAAATATCTGAAGGGAAATATCCGAGCATGACAGCCACCGCACCCGTCATAGCAATGAAATGGGAGATTATGATATATGTTAGCGATAGGACTTGCAGTGACAATTATCCTCTATAGGACACTCCCCCATCCTAATATAATCGATGGCACATGTCAAGAATTTCAGTCTACAAAATGAACTGAAATACTTATGGATATTGAGCGTTTCAGAGAATTTTGCCTTTGAACAGTTGTCAAGAACACGCAGCAGAAGATAGACCAACTGCATGCCACAAGCAACTCTGTAGAATGCCAGTGAAACATGAGTGCCAAATATTGGATTCAGCTTAATTTCGGCGGCGACATTACAGATACAGAAATCTTTGACCTCGTGACCCAATCATATGAAATAGTCAAAGCAAAATACACCAGAAAGAAATGACGAAGGCAAGAAAAAGATAGGCGTAACCATTGCCATCAAGTTAGCCCCGTATCCCCATCCAAGTTCTTTAGCTCTTCCACTCCCCTATCAGCGTGTGAGGATAGATAATTTGGAAGCACCAACTGTCGAGAGTTGTAGATTGTCGAAGTCCATTCAATTACAATTAGGGTATCTGTATTCAGAATCTATTCTTTTTTGCAATAGCCTTGTGTCTCGAGTCTACATCTTGTAATAGAAAAATAGCGAATATCCGATTTGACTGTTTACCTTTCTTAGGTTGGAGGTATTAGCAGATGTAAGAATACCAAAAACACCTGATATGATCACAAAACAAGAATTTGAAATTGCCGCCAAAGAAGTGCTTTCGGACTTCGCATCGGCATTTCCTAAAATGATCAGCTACAAAAGTTCCATCCAGCAAGCAGTTCTCAATATTGCGACTCCGGATGAACTTGCCGATGTTCGCGACTGCCGCATCAATCAGTCAATGATTGAGAAGCTCGCTCGACTTGCAAAGCGCGAGTGGAATCTTTCAGGCGACGCATTTTCGCTCTACTGCGCTGCTATGGCTGTTGGCACAATAATTAAAGAATACGATTGGGGTACAGATTACCTCATCGGCAATGGCTTATGGACTATGGCCAATCGTATACAAAATGCTTAACCTCTAAAATAATGGCAACAAAGCCTTCACTGTCAAGTACGCAAAAGACAATGCGAGCGAACCAGTGAACATATAAAATCAGCAATAATGTCAGATTCTTCAAAAATTAGAGAAGACTGGGCGTTAAAAGACAAACGACAGTTTTGCAAACAGAGCTGCACAAAAATATCTCAAGGCCTCGACAAACTTGACAACCGCAGTTCTGAACGTGCTATCTGGGAATTGTTTCAGAATGCACGTGACTTGGCACACCGCGATGAGTCGGGGCGGAAGGTGGCACATATCCGTATAACCGTTACGCCTGATGAGTTTATCTTTTCTCATCAAGGTCGTTCATTTACCCATGACTCGTTCAGTTCCCTTGTAAAGCAGGTTTCTGCACAGGAGAAAGAAAATGAGGATAGTGTTGGACAATATGGCACAGGATTTCTGACGACTCATTCGTTTGGTCGCAGAATCTTGATAAACGGTTCTTTAGACATGGAGGATCTGGTGCCGGGCAAGTACGTTGATATCGACAATTTTGTTATAGATCGAGAGTTTGATGACATACCATCGTTTGTCGATAAGATGGCCGCCCAACTTGTCGAAATCGACAAGTATGCTGATGGCCCATTCACCTCAGATTGCCGTGACTGGACCGAATTACGCTACCAATTATCATCTGTGGAAGGGGCAACGGAAAAAGTAGCCAAGGGTCTGGAAGAAGCCCTCAAGGTTATGCCGTATGTCATGACCATTAATGAACCCATTGGCGACGTAGTAATTAAAGACCTGACGAAAAGTCGTGTCATTAAATTCAGCAAGCAGCAACTTCCGGACGAAAATGGGCTCAAGGTCATGCGAATTTCCATCGAAGACAATGGCCAAATTTCACACAAAAAGATATATTACCTTCAGAGTGCTGATGGCAACGACACCGTCATTTTGCCGCTCAAGAGTGCATCCGAGGCTGAATCGTTAAGCGGGATAGCCAAACTTTTTGTATTCTTCCCCTTGCTCGGCACAGAAACATTTGGTATGGATGCCATATTCCACTCCAATCGTTTTATCCCGGTCGAGGAACGTGATGCGTTGCATCTGCCGGTAAGTAACGTAATAGCACGCAGCAAGTATGAGGCTAACGTCAGAGTTCTCAATGAAATGAGCGAGCTGCTGCTATCATACTATCGTCAACATGTAAACGAAATAAGTGATTGGCACAAAATAATATCTCTCACTTTTGACTGCCTTCATAATAAGGAGGCTATGACAAATCAGTTCTTCATCGATTTTAAAAAGAACTGGGTAGCCGCCTACGAGCAATTGCCGATTGTTGAGATTGACGGACGCCGTCAATCGATTCTCAGTGGGAATGTGAGAGTGTATGCTCCTACGCTCAATATGGTTCTGAAGTCTGAACTGAAAGAATGGCAAACTGCCGTATATAATGCCGCCAAGCAGATAGGTCGCCTTCCGAGTGAAGACTTGATTCTTGAGTGGGGTGACACGATTGGCACATGGTACACCGATAATGAAACTTGTTTCATCTCTAACGAAACAATTGCTGCCAAACTATCGCAGACTGATTGCAGCCGGGAAATTCTACTCAATTTCGACAAATATCTTTGCGCCGCAGACGCTTATGCGACGTTTGACAATTTTGCCCTTCTGCTGAATTATAATGGCGAAAAGAAACTCAAATCAGAGGTATCAGATGCTGCAACTATCCCTGGCTGGCTCATTGAGCTTGTCAAGTTCTTCATACCTTCAGCTGTCGCTAAATTCGCCGACCGAGAGTTCAGTCGCTTAACTCCGCTCACGGAGTATAACCGGGGTGACTTAAGAAAGGATTTAAACGAAGCCCTATCAGTATTGGCTAAGGATTCTTTCAAGAAACAGTATAATCCGACTGTGGCGCCTATAGATACGCTCGTGCCCTTAGCCAAAATCTGTATGATAGTCCGTAGCTCAACTATGGATAACTATCGTACAAAAGCGATGAGTGTCATCTGTAATCATCTGGGCATAAACTATAGCACAATCGAATTGCCTGCTCTTAATTCTGATGAACGAGACTTGACTGAAATTCCATTTCAGCATCTGACTGAAAATATCTGTTTGGAAATATCTTTGGGCAATCAGGAATGGGTCGGGCAAAACATTGCCTACATCCATGCTCTTCATGAGGCACTTCATGAATGGGTATATTACCGTGGCAATGACCGCAATGATGGGCTTGCGCATAAATATGCCATCTTCCCCAATCAACTTAACGAGCCTATGCTGGCAAGTGACCTGAAAATAGGTAATGAAATTCCGGATGAGTTGATGAATCTGTATCAGACAGTACTTGGCATAGATCTCCGCACTCGCCTTGTCAACAATGATTTCACCGGATTCATTGCAATAGAATCGCTCGACGCTGCAGAAGTGGCTAAAGAGATTGAGGTCAAATTGGAAGAGGAGGGATTCAAGCGAAATAGCGTCCTTGATATTATCGACTTGATAGACACGGATAACCGGTATGCGGGTTGGTTTAGTCACATCGCAGAGAAGAAAGCCGAAATCTTTATGAAGCAGGTAAACCCCCAATGCAAGGATAGCGTTTACCGCCTCATGAAGATAGATGACCCCAACAAACTAAACCTATTGGCCAATCTTGCCGATGAGGTAAACATCGACGAGATTCTCCGACTTGCCAAAGCTACAATCATTAAACAGCGAAACGAAAAGGCTGATTTCGACTACAAGTACAATCTTGGTAAGTATGTAGAGGATTTACTTAGAGAACACCTCACAACTCAGTTGGGCGATATCAACTGTGGCATAAGTGTTGAGGAAGCTCAATGTGGTCAGGACCTAATTATTAAGCTGGATAATACCATCGTATATCGCTTAGAGGTGAAGTCGCGCTGGGGAACTGACCAATCGGTGGAAATGTCTCCGCTTCAAATGCGCACTGGTGTGGCATACAAAGATGCTTATGCACTTTGTTGTGTCAACATGGCGGGTACAGATCAAAGGCTTGTCGAACAACATATATATCCGGATGTGCAGCATACTCTTTCTCGGATAAAGGTGCTCTCAAACATTGGTCACCTTGCTTCGGATCTAACTGAAGCTACTGATGCTTCAGGCGATGGAGTTCATCTTGGTGGCAACTACTCATGCATTGTTCCACAGAAAGTCTTCTCTGAGCATGGCATTGAGTTTTCTACACTCTTGGATTGTATTAAGCAGAGATGCAAAGAGATTGCTGCCTCACGTTAATAAATGAAGTTGTTTAAACTTTTCAATAAAAGTTTAAACAACTTCATTATCAAGCGTATAATGATAGATTGTAGAAAGAGGTGCTATGCCATCATTACCATTATACTTTCCGTCGTGTCCATTTTTGGATGCGGCGGTAAAGGTTTTTCTTTGCTTTTTGTTTCTACATCGCTACCAGATCAACAGTTGATTTTGGATGGAAAATTAACGTGGCAAGACAGCCTCGTGCAGGAGATGGTTGATATCATCAATCCGGACACACGGTATTCCAAAAGCGACCGAAATAGAATTGAGCGCAAGATTAAATCTTTTCCGCATAAACGGCCCAAACTCCGCGATGCAATAGTTTAATCCCTGATTTCATCTGGGATTGGGTATCTGCTATCGAAATCCTGAATCTATCTGCATAACTCACTGCTTGCTCCTTAAGACGGGTCACATAGAATCCTTTCCCAAAGTCAAGGGCATCGCGTGAATGCACCACATCCGGAGTTTCAAAGCGTTGGTCAGAAGTATGATAGACTAACATAGGGCATACCCTTTCTTTTTCATAAGATTGATTACATCTTCGGCTACATATTCCAGACTGAAAGTATGGAGCACATCATATGCTGCTGCCAAGTAGCCATTTATCACTCCGGCCGCATGAAGCCGTTGATATATCCATGAGCATGACTTACCGGTCATCAGAGCCAAAGCTCCAATAACACAAGTCACATAGTCTATTTGATTCTTATTCATAGTCTTTTTACTTTAATTTTGTTACGACCTCGTTGAAGAGGGCATGTTTTATTGATTGATTTTTGAGAGATTCTTATATTCGTCCACTTTCGGGATTGATGGCATAAAATTAATACTTTTTTCTGAGACTTTTGCTCTTGAGTTGCACTATTATCGGAATAGCCGGATGTGTTTATCGTTTCAAGGATGCTGGTGAAGAAGGTGTGAATGAGCATGGCTCTAACCCGTCGAAGTCCTATGCAGAACAAATCAGCCTGGGAAACATCGACTGATGCATTTCATATATTTTTTCATATAATTCGGGAGTTCCGTTTACAATATACGATTACCGGTATATATATTTGTAAACGGAACTCCTAAGTATTTCTCAAAAATTAGCTATGCTTTATTTTTGAGAGATGCCTACTCACTATAACTTGATATAATGGGCAACAAGAAAAAAATAACCAGTCTATCATTACTTGTGCTTGCACAGGTGGTCCTGTTTGTATTGGTCTATCTCGCAACGATTGCACTTGGCGCAGCTCTTGTGTATATCGCTTTTCATGCCTCGATATGGTTTATTCTTCCATTTTTTCAGAATTTCGCACCGGAGATTATGCGACTGGGGAAATTGGGGATATTCATTCTTGTTGGCATCGTTGTTGGGGTCGTAGGTCTATGGGCTTTCATTGTAGCCGTTGGTGTTTATCTTGTAAAACCACTATTCATATTTCCTAAACGTGAAAAGAATTATGGCAGGGAGATTAAACGCGAGGATTCGCCAAAGCTCTATGACATGATAATGGAGACGGCCGAGGCTGTTGGCGTCAGGAAGCCTAAACATATATATGTCAATCATAAAGTAAATGCCTGTGTGTTTTTCAATACCGGCTTCTGGAATATCTTCTTTCCGGCGAGAAAAAATCTCGCTATTGGACTTGGACTTTTCGCCTCAACTAATGTTGAGGAGGTCAGAAGTGTAATTGCGCATGAATTCGGTCATTTTGCTCAAAGCAGCATGCGTGTCGGGTCAATTCTATATGTTGCAAATAAAGTAATTACAGATCTCGCTTATCGTCGTGACAAACTCGATTCGCTAATGTTACGCTGGTGTCTTGAAGCTGGCATATGGGGCTTTTGGGGCAAAGCCACTCAGTCTGTGGTTATCAAGTTCCGTAATCTTGTGGATGCTCTATTTAGAAGCCAACAACGGAACTTTATGAAACTATCCCGTCAAATGGAATATGATGCTGATGCCGTGGCTTGTCGTCTGGTAGGGAAAGAGACCTTCACTTCCGCAATGTGCAAGATAGCACAGAATGCAAAAGCGTTTGATTTCTACAATACTGTACTCCGTAATTTCTTGAATCAAGACCAAATCGTATCCGATTATTGGAAAGGCTACATTCTGACTATACCTAATATGAAATCTATGGATTTTCATATATCCACCTACAATCAGGTTGTGACATCTCCTGATGAAGAGGAAGTTCATAGTCGTGTCAATGTAGAGGAGATATGGGAATCCCACCCTTCTATTCATAAAAGGATTGAACACGCTCCCGATATTGAGAGTAAGCATGCAAAAGACCCCCAATCAGCTTGGGATTTAGTCTCTGATACACTAAAAACACAGGTATCGGAAGCAATTTTGAATCAAGCCAAAGAGGGCCATCCCTCGATCAAAGAACTGAACTGGGAGAATTTTAAGAAAACGCTTAGTGAGAAAATAGAAGTGTCTATATTTCCGAAAGAAGTTGAGGCATTCTTTAATCGGAACATCCTTGATGTCTCTGAGGCAGAATCGGATGCAAATCCAATCAATGAACTCAACCGGAAGATTATCCTTGCATATATGCACGCCATTAGCGACATGGCCGCGCTTGACGCATTGTGCAAGGGGAAAGTCCCTGTCAAGCATTTCATGTATAATGGGATAGACTATAATGTAGGAAACGTGCCAATCGATGAGCATCGCCAATATCTTGAATCATTGACAGAGCAAGCTAAGTCCATTGATGGTGCTGTAAGGGCGTGGGCACTATCAAAAGCTAAAGATAGGGCGTTGATTGAAGCCGCATACAAAGCTATATTCTACGGTCAGTCCATTACGGACAGGATTTCAAATGATTTTTTGTCTGTCAGACAAGATATGATCAAAGAACTCAATGCGGCTAATATATCCGGCGAAGAAGACTTTAAAATTCTTAGAAACTGGCTTAATTCGTATGAGGTGGCTCTGAAAGATGTGCTTAAGTCTTTAAAATATCGCCAAATTGTGCCATTTATGTCTAAAGATGAACACGCGCATATAATTGATTTCCTTGATGCCCCCCGCTCTTTCTTCAGTAGAATAAACAGTGAGGCCGTCAACCATATGTTTGCGGTAACTGATTGGATAATGCGAGTTCACAGTAATCTAATCCATGCGGCAAAAATGGTAATTATCAATACCCTGCTCGACAAGGCCCTTCCGGATACTGACTTCCTCAAATTCTGGTTTGTGGAAGAGCAGAGGGAAGGAAAATCCGAGGGTGAGACATCTGAGGCTGAGGGTAAGGAACATGTAGTGATTGATTCTCCTCATGGACAGCTTAATCTCGCTATTCCAACCGATGAAGAAATAGACACAATTTATTATCAGGAATGGTTCAGGCATAGGATGTGGGAAAAGTTCGACTCGCTGGAACGTGGGCAGAAATTTGACTACGGACTTGTTGCAACTGTCCCATTCAAAGAAGAGGATGGCCGTATAACCTGCACCAATAAGGAGGATGAAAAGAAATTTTTAGCTGAGATACAAGAATATTATCTTTTCCTGAAGACAAGAGTGATTGAAGATAATCGGGAAGCTATTTCAGCCGCAGCGGCCGAAGGATCGGTTCATGCACTCAGCAGAATGGCTGAAGTGTATATCAGCCAAGATCGCTATAATCTTGCCTTTGATTCCGCGATTCAAGGAGCATTGGCCGGAGATCCGGACGGAATATTTATGCTTGGAGTATTGGAAGAACAAGGCGAAGAAAGAGATCATGATCTTGCCGTCAAGCTCTTCAAATGTGCTGCTGTTGGCGGTAATATGCACGCACTCAGCAAACTTGGTCTCATATACGCTAAAGGCGACGGTGTCGAGCAAGATGAAGCTCGAGCTGCAAAACTTTTTGAACGTGCTGCAATGCAAGGAAACTCATTAGCTGAGTATAATGTCGGCTATATGTATCTTAATGGCAAAGGCGTTGATTCAGACCCCGAAAGAGGTTTGTATTGGCTTTATAGAGCAGCAAAACATGGTGTTGAACCGGCAGTGAATACCATTTGGCAGTACTATAAATCAGTTGGAGAAACTGACCGATATGTCGATGTTGTGCGAAAAGGAGCCGAACTTGGAATAGATGAATGCCGAGCAGAATTGGACTTGATAATGTCCACTCCCCACTTCTATTCGGCGACTATCCCGAAGTGATAAGTTATCTCGTAACCGACAAAAGATCAATGCAAATGATTTCGAAAATATTTGAAGTGGTGGCCAAATCACTTGATTGGATTGGCAAAAAATGCGGATTGACCTACAACGAGGTCAATATCCTTGTCTATTATCTGCTTATTCCGCTATCTTGGACAGTGATGTTTGACTGTTGGCTGGGGTTGCCAGTTACAACATTCGCACTTTTGTGCATCTGGATTGGAATCTTCATCGCGACACGCCACATCTTCCGAGAGTGGTGCGACTGGCGCTTTCAAGACTCCGTGGATTTTCTCAATTGGTTCAATCGCTGGGGTGGGAATTATGTCCTCAACTCCGTGATAATATGCGTCGTGGTTCCGATTGCAATTTATATTGCTCTGGCAATACTTCTTACTTTAAAATGAACTATGCTCCCCTCGTAGTTTTTGATGTAGTTTTGATGTTTACCTTTTGGAAAATTTGGTATTTACAAGAAAAGATGCTAACTTTGCATCGTGAATTCCCCAAAGGATTCACTACGTATTAAAAGTTTAGAAAAGCTTTACTGCTTGATTTTCACCATCTTAGAATGGTTGATTCGTATTAAGACGGCCATTATTGTGTCCCTACACAAAGGCCAGCCTTAATGAGAACAATGACATTCTGGATGGACTATCGGAGGAAGGCCTCCGAAAATTTAATCAAGTTTTGCTGATTGCAACGGTCATTTAGTCCACGACCGCATGGCAGTCGGCTTTTTTTTTCTAAATTTTTAATCAACATGAAAGAAAATCTTAAAATCAAATCCTCTCTCTCCTTCCGTGCAATCGAAGCCATGGCCCTGAAGGCCTCGGCCCTCGCCAAAGTGCGCAACGAGCGCAATGAGCGCAAAGAAGCCGCTCCGGCCACTCAGCCGGCAAAACGCCCCCACCCTGCGCGACCCAAATCGCGTGCGCGCACTCTCACCGCAATCGAGCGCGACATTCGCGCAATCCTCCGCTCGCTTTCTTCGCAGATCGGTGACGACTTTACAGTCGTGACCTCCAAATCTTCCAATGGCGCAGATGCCAGATGGACTGCATCTGTGTACCGCACCGACGACCACTGCCGTCAGAAAGAGGAGGCGATGCGTCACTCCCCACAGCCCTATAAGGCCACACCGGTGGAGAAGTACGTCTTCTACCCCGACACATTGAGCCCCGAACGGATCGGTTCGGTGGCCATTTATGGACACGGTGCCACGATCCGCAAAGCCGCTATCGATAAAGCCGGCAATCTCTTTGGCCACAGAGTGGCTGTCACATCCTTGGAGATGGGGCGCCGTTTGTTTGTTGACGTAAAATTCGCAGCCTGACTTAATCAATTATACCTATGAATACTATATCTGCAAAGGATAATAATCCACTCCAGCCCTGCTCTGAAGGTGAACGGCTCTACAACATGGCGCTGAAGTATAACGAAGGTGCTGATGGCACGGTGAGAAGTGAGAGAAGAACTCTCTCACTTCTCAGCCAGTCGGCAGAACTGAAATATGCTCCTGCAATGTCGCTGATTGCACAGTCCTTGTTGAATAGCTCAGAAGAAGCGAGTGACCATGCTAAGGCCGTCCAACTTCTGATCGAAGCGTCTGAAGCCGGTTGGTCAGAAGCCGAAGTCCTTCTTGCCTATCTCTATCTGGAGGGTCTCCATGTCGCCAAGGATGAGGCAAAGGCAATCCGGATGTTTAGGCACGCAGCAGCAGCCGGTTGCCCCAAAGCTATGTGCTCGCTTGGCTATTGCTATATGTTAGGCCAAGGTGTCGAAACGGATGGCGAAGAGGCATCCAAATGGTTTCTGCGTGCCTATGAATGCGGCCTGCCAGAATGCAAGGGACTCTCCGAGACAGCGCTCGGCGGAGTCCAGGCATTGAAAGATGCCATAAAGAACGACCCTTCCACAAAGTCTGAGTTTAGTGTAGTGTCCCAAGTCGAGAAGGGTGCAGCCGAAGGAGATGCTGAGTCACTGTATCAGCTATCCATGTATCATATAAATGGGATAGCCTTTGACTGGATACCCTACGAGGTCAACCTCCCCAAGGCTGCCTCCCTGCTCCGCCAAGCCGCAGAGAAAGGCCACCTTGAGAGTGCCTATACTCTTGGGCGCCTATTGCAAACGCCCTCCGACGATTTCGAACAAGACTACATTGAAGCTCTCAAATGGAGTAAATTTGCAGCATCGAATGGTCACGTCAAAGCAATGGTCGACACCGGCGTCATGTATCAGCGCATGGGGTCCCCTGAAGTGGCTGTGGAATGGTTTGCAAAAGCCGCTGAAGCCGGCGATGCTGAAGCCAAGGGTATGCTGAGCTACCATTACTTCTTTGGGCTGGGCATAGAAGCAGACTCAGACCGTGCTTTCAATCTGGCAAGAGAGAGCGCCACAGCCGGAAATGCCGAGGGTGAGAAAATGCTCGGGATGTGCTATTTTGATGGCCGTGGGGTGGAGGAAAACCTTGAGGAATCATTCCGATGGTTTGTCCGCGCAGCCAATCAGGATGAGACCGTCGGTCAGATGATGGCAGGGAGTATGCTAATGGGATTTTATGATTATCCGGATACGGATTATGAACTTGCCGAAGAGTTGTTGGCAAAGGCTGCCGGTAAAGGCAATGCAAAGGCGATGTACTCTCTTGGCATTCTATATAACAACGTCATGCACAAATACCAGTTGGCCATCGAGACGCTGCATCAGGCTGCAAAGCTCGGTAATCGTGATGCGCTCGATGCTCTGAAGCAGCTTTGCAATTAATATCCTCGCTATCTCTCCCGACCGATGGCACATCTATCGGTCGGGAGAGATCCTCATAGCTATGACACTATTTGTAATCTACTCTCTTGGTGTGCCGCTCCTCCGCTGTGGCTATGGTCTTACTAAACTCCGAGATTTGCAGTGACAGTCAATCAGGTGGTCATCGACGAAGCCGGTGGCCTGAAGGTGAGCGTAGCAGATGGTTGAACCGAAGAATTTGAAGCCCCGTCGCTTCATATCCTTCGCGATTGCGTCCGATTCAGGAGATGTGACCGGGATGTCGGCCATTGTTTGCGGATGATTCACCACCGGGAAATCTCCGTGGAAGAAGGAGCGCAGATAGCTGAAGAAACTGCCGAACTCCTTTTGAACCTCGATAAACAATCGGGCATTAGAAATTGCAGACTGAATTTTGCGGCGGTGCTTGACGATACCGTCAAATTTCATCAGTCGTTCGACGTCATCATCTGTCATGGCGGCGACTTTCTCAACATCAAAGTTGTGAAACGCCTCGCGATAGCCATCACGCTTGCGCAAGATGGTAATCCAGGCCAATCCGGCTTGTGCGCTTTCAAGGGTCAGGAACTCAAAGAGTGTATGATCGTCTGTGACAAGGCGTCCCCATTCCTCATCGTGATATTTCACGTAGAGATCATCATCTCCACACCACGGGCAACGCTGTCTCTCGTTGTCGATTGGATCCGATATGCCAGTCTTTTCAGTAATATCGGTCCCTATTCCTCCTTCTGTCATTTTATACTCGTCCTCGTGATTAGTTTCTATTGAAGTTGTTTAAACTTTTTTCATTTTATGTTTTTTCGTAAAAAGTAAAACAACTTCGTTATCTAAATCTCCACATACGGTTGATTCTGTTTGCAAAGATAATGAACTGATTTAAACTTTTTACGAAAACTAAAAATGTATTTTAAAATGTTTCTTCAAGGCCAATCTTCATTAATATTTTGGCATCTTTCGCCCCTCTTCATCGGTCGCGATGCCCGCATCGCTCCCTCTTCGAGAGCCGAAACCTGCTCAAAATCTTAATAAAGCTTGACCTTGAAAAAAGTTTAAATCAGTTCAATGAATTCGTTTAAACTTTTTCGTAAAAAGTTTAAATCAATTCAATGGAATTTATAGCGCAGCCAAACTATACCGTGAGACTTTCGCTCTACTGACAGAAGTTCCAGCGTCTGCCCCTCGGCCGGGCGTTCTTCAGGATGGCCGGGATACTCAAAGATTGAGGGTGCGCAGGCGAGTCCATCAATACCTGGATATATTACAAGGCTCAATTCATTGATAAGTCCTTGTGCAAGCATGGCACCGTCAATTATTCCTCCACCTTGCAGAGATATGCTCTTCACATTGAAATAGTGATTGACAAGGGTGAGAGCGTCTCGAAGGTTATGCACATCGTCTACCACAAGATATGACACTCCATTGTCTTCAAGAGCCTCAAGATAGTCAGCAGTGGCATTTTTGCCTAAAATTGTCAGAATATTGTCTCCACGCAGCCGGCATGAAGTGAATAGTATATCAGCATCGGGATCAATGGTTATAAAGATCCTTGATGAAGTTAGGTCGCTCACGAATACCTTACCGCTCTCCCCTATTGGTTCACGTTTCGGCGTAAACTTGTAGGGAAACGCTTCGCTGGTGGTAGCCTTACCGAACATCCAGGCATCCGTGTCAAGACACTTGCCGATAGAGGCGTATTCCTCGAATAGTTCTGACGGGTTCGTGCCGTCGAAAGGGGCGCTCCAGCGTCCGGGCAACAGGCGTCCGTCGACCGAACTCATTATATGGCATATTACTTTGGGTATCATAGCTTCATACTTTTTGTGTCCGGATAATTTTTGAGCCGCCAAAAACACTGCTCATCGGCATACTGTCGAGCTTGCTGTCGATTGCTTCTACTTCCTTTATTGATAATGATATATCAGCTGCCCCGATGTTCTCCTTGAGGCGGCAAAGGTGCCGGGTGCCCGGGATAGGCACGATATATGGCTTTTTGCATAGCATCCACGCAAGGGAAATCTGTGAGGGCGTGGCGTGCTTTTCATCGGCAAGCCGGCGTATAAGTTCAAACAGCATCTCGTTTTCATCAAAACTCTCCCGACTGAACTGAGGCATTGCTGCGCGATAATCATTCTTGGGATTGAATTTTGAGTCGGCAGTATAGAAGTCAGACAGCAGACCGTTGGCAAGCGGAGAGAAAGCGATAAATCCTACATTCAATTCTTCAAGTGTAGGGAAAATATCTTCGTGCCACCTTGCCATCATCGAATAGCGGTTCTGTATAGCCGTTACGGGGCATATCGCATGGGCGTGTCGCAAATATTCCTCAGTAGTTTCAGATATACCCCAATGGAGTATCTTACCTTCCTGTATCAGTTGCGACATAGTGTCTGCCACAATTTCCGGCTCAACATCCGGGTCTATGCGGTGTTGCAGATACAGGTCGATATGATCGGTCTGCAAGCGACGCAGGGAGCCATCGACAGCTTTTCTGATACTGTCGGGAGTTGAATCCGGAATCAGCGGATAAGGCCCCGGTTCATGAGATTTATCGAATGTAAGACCGAATTTTGTTGTGATTACAACCCTATCACGGTAAGGCTTCAAAGCCTCTCCGAGCAGTTCCTCGTTTTCGTGAGGGTTTGTATCCGTGCCATAAATTTCAGCGGTATCAAACAATGTGTAACCCATCTCCACTGCATCAGCAAGGAGTGTTTTCATTGCTTTTTTATCAGCAGGTGCACCGTATGCGTGGCTCATGCCCATACATCCGAGGCCGACAGATGATACCGCTAACCCAGAAATTGTACGAAAGTTATTCATTTGGATATATTTACTTCACATTTAGAGGTTGGTGTTTGCGCCACGGCCTAAAAACAGAGATTACAACAAGAAAAATCAGTGCTATTGCTTGATAGAATGATGCGTCACGAGCCATTTTTAGTGAGGTAAGTACCTGATTGTTGTTCAATGCAGCATCATAATTTTGAAGTATCGTACCATAAGCGTGTTGACAAGCCGGATAAAAGACCAGCGAAGCAAGCAGTATCACGACACCACAAACTATCCACTTAACAATAATCCATCGTTGCTTAAAAAAGCCCCACGGCGTGAGCAGACCGTAAAAAAATCCTGTACCAATGCTCAATATCGCCGCAGGAACAGTAAGAAGTCTGTCAATCCAAACCATACACTTATAGTACATGAAAAGCTCCTGACCTGTATCGTAAGAGATCCATGAAAGAACCCACATTGCAATAATACTGACAGTCCATGTCATGACTACAAGCAAATGCAGGATTTTCAAAATCTTGGTACCGGTAGGACTGAGTTGTAGCATTAGTTTGTCTTTAATACCTTACGAGTTGATTTGCCGGATTTTACGATGTATATTCCATTGCTGAGAGTATCAGGAGATACTACCCGACCATTTAAGTCATAGTATGTTTCAGGTGTGTTAGCAGACATATCTGCATTTATTGTATTTATAGCCGCAGAGTTACCCTGCATAATCGGAGTGAGAAAGGCATCGAAGTCATTACCCCAGATTGAGGCATTGCCTCCGCTACCATATCCATGCGGATAACCTTCAAGCACTTTGGTTTCCACTCTTACCCCGGCTTCTTTCACTGCATTTGAGTTTTGTGTAAATTGGTCGGCAAATCCGTCGCGTGTTCCCCAGCAATAGAAAGCAGGAGGAAGGTTAGCGGCACGAAGTGTCTCAACATTGTTCATCGACACGCTCAATCTTCCATAGAAAGAATATATCATGCCAACTGCACAGGCTGAGACAGGCACGTTGTCAAGTTCATCGGGACAGTATGAGCTGTCAAGGGCTGTACCGTTGGTAAGGTCACGCCAATTCAACAGAACCTCGCCATTCAATATACCTCCGGCTGAAAAACCGACAAGCGCGATGTTTTCTGGATTGATACGATAGTCTTCAGCGTGGGCTTTTACATATCGTATCGCCCTTTGCAGGTCTGTTGCGCTGGCATGCATGGAATAAGGATTGATGCGGTAGTTCACAATAAAGCACTGGTATCCCATCGGCACAAGCATATCAGCTATGTCATAGCCTTCGTTCTGCATACTACGGAAAGTAAATGCACCTCCGGGGCAAATCATCACGGCACCTTTGGGCTGAACATTATCAGGCACAGTATATACCAGCATATTGGGCATAAAGTCAGGGCCATCGGAATTATTCACGTTCTCGCGGAAACCGGGAATATTGCCTTTCTGCCAAAGTTCCACCGTCCCTTCCATCGGTGCTGTCGCACCTCCGGGGTTAAGACTGCCATACTGCTCGTTGATAAGGTCAATCCATGTCTGTATGCGGCTTTCATTGATAGAGCCACTTGTCAATCCCAGTCCTTCAAGATGGTCGGCATCAGGTGTCATATCCACAATCGCCTGAAGGGTTTCATCACGGTAGGTTGATGCGTATGTTGTAAAGGGAACAACGGTTTTACCCTCAAAATCGTAGCTTTCCGCAAAAGTATGGAGAATCATGGGAGCGGTATGCCACCACACCGGACCACCGAGAAAAACAACGTCATATTCATCCCAGTTTGCAACACTGTTTTTTATGGCTGGACGTGCATTGCTGTCGCGTTCCTCCAATGCTACTTCAGTGCAAGGTGTATATGATGTCGGATATGGATTGACTGGCTCGATTTCAAACAGGTCGCCCCCTGTGATTGCCTGTACCTGCTGAGCCATGCGTCTGGTAGTACCGCCCCAAGAGAAATAGGCAATCAAACCATTTTTCCCTGAAAAATAATCAGAGCCTCCTCCTTCGCCCGGTTGTACCGGTTGTGGCTGTTCGGGCATTTCAGGTTCATTTGCACTGCATGATGTGAAAATCAACAGCATCAGAAGTGAAAAAATAAAATGCTTCATACTCGTTGTGGTTTTAGAATTTTACTGATACAACGGCAAAGCCCTCGCGAGTCGGTATAAAGCGCATTTCGGTCGCAGACCGGTGCGCGTTGGCTTGCCATTATATCCAACCGCAAAATTATAGACAGACAGCGAAGTTGTTGTTACTCTTTTTTCGGATCGTTTTTCAAAAATTTCCGAAAAGACTTTTTCAACATTACTATGGAATATTCCGCTTTCGGGGAAAATGGTAATTAAAGCCGTAAAATTTATTAGGACTAATCGGTTAGTCTGACATAATTTTGCATTTGACATTGTACGTCTATTGTCATTTTGAATAAACACTATAATCCAAGAAAAATCAATGAAAAGACTAATTTATCTTGCAGTAGCTTTAATAATCGCCGGCTTAGCTCTCCAATCCCATACCAACGACAAGCAGACTGAAAAGAATGAAAATCAAAAGAATGGCACAAAAGTGCTGGTGTGCTACTTCTCAGCAACAGGAACAACAGAAAAGGCAGCCAGACGCATAGCAGAGATTACGGGTGGCACATTACACAACATTGAACCGGCCAAGCTCTATACATATGCTGATCTTAATTGGCGTGACTCACTTTCGCGCTCCTATGTGGAGATGCACAACCGTGATTTCCGCCCGGCTCTCAAAGATTCTGTGACAGATATGTCCGATTTCAGCGTTGTGTTCATCGGCTATCCGAACTGGTGGAATACACATCCAACTATTATAAATACATTCATAGAAGCCAATGATTTACAAGGTAAGACCGTAATACCTTTTATGACCTCAGGTGGCAGCAACATTTTCAACAGCGAGAACGAACTGCACGAGGCATATCCCGGCATCAAGTGGGCAAAAGGTCTGCTGATGAACAATGTTTCAGACGATGACATTAAGGATTGGTTGAAAGAAAACGGACTCCGATAACGCCTGCAACCGAAAAAAGTGTAAGACTTACCGACGTTTGTAAAAATCATCAAAACGATTTATTTGTTTAACAACCGTGCTTCGGCACAAATAACAAGATTACATGAAACTTAAAACGATTTTAATCATGGCAGCATCAGCTATCAGTTTCGGCACGGTTCTCCATGCACAGGATAATCCGTGGAACCTTGTCTATGAGCAGGCAATCACCGAAAACGTACCCGGCAAAGTGAATATCCACCCGGTAAAATACAATCTCGACGGCATTGAGATAGCCACAAACGTCTATACCCCTGCCGATTATAACCCCGATGAAAAGGAATATCCGGCTATCATTGTGGCACACCCCAATGGAGGTACAAAGGAGCAGGTCGCAGGGCTGTTCGCACAACGGATGGCAGAAAAAGGCTATATAACCATTGCCGCCGATGCCTCATATCAGGGTGCAAGCGGTGGTGAACCCCGCCACACAGACAAGCCTTATTTCCGTATCAATGATATTCACGGTATGGTGGACTATATCTCCAAATATCCCGGCGTTGACCCGCAGCGAATAGGTGCATTCGGCATTTGCGGAGGAGGCGGTTACACTCTCGGTGCGGCAAAAAGTGACAAACGTTTCAAAGCTGTGGCAACCCTCAGCATGTTCAATTCCGGCCGTGTACGCCGCAATGGCTTCATGGACTCAGCGATGCCTACAATTCAGCAACGCCTCAAACAAGCCTCAGATGCGAGGGAAAAAAGAATCACCACAGGCGAAATCGTGTTTACCGGTGACATGAACCTGACAGATGAGGAAATTGAGAAACTTCCGTTCGATCTCTACCGTGAAGGCGCGATATATTATAACCGCACCCATGCTCACCCCAATTCAACATTCCGCTACACAATGGAAAGTCTGATGGACCTGATGACCTGGGATGCGACAGACCAGATCAACCTTATCAACGCCCCGCTGCTTATGATGGCCGGGAACAAGGCTGACACCTTCTACATGACCTCAGATGCCTTTGAGAAAGCCACCGGTACTACCGACAAGGAATTGTTCCTCATTCCCGGTGTGACCCATATCCAGACATATTATGTGCCTGAATACGTAGATCAGGAAGTCAACAAACTCACAGAGTTCTTTGGCAAAAAACTATAACTTATGAGCCGATTGATTATTTCGTTTCTTGCATTTCAAATATCAGCTATGGCAATAACATCATCTTTTGCCGAAGGAACAATTCATGGAACTTACTAATAAGCCGATTGTTATTTTCTTCGGCGACTCCATTCCTGAAAGCAACGCCACAACTATTGGCGGAAGCAACTGGGAGGTGAGATTGAAGATGGGCCGTGAGTTTGTCGCTGCAATCAACCGTCACGGAGGCGATGCCACCGTTGTACTTCTTCCCGAAATCGGAATAAAATGCAACAACCATTTCCTTATGCAGGAACTCAACAATGATGTGATAGCCAAACTCGTAGCCGAGTGGCTCGATATGAAATTTCAAAAATAATTAGTAACTTTGCCATTATAATTGGCAAATTATGGCAGACGAGAAATTATTTGACAAAATCATAATTACCGACTCTCTGAGCGAGATAGCCTCCGAAAAAATGGAAGGCTACCTCGCTCATGCTCTTTGTCTTGACGGGAGCATGGAATTTGATTTCAACGGAAAGCATTTCACTTTCGGACGACATGACCTGATGATAGTTCGTAAGGGTGGTCTCGTTGACAATATGCGTATCTCTGATGATTTCAGGGTGATGGTCATATATATCAATTCCGGATTTGTAGAGCATTGTACTCCGCAGTCAAACTACGGTATGAAGGGACAACTCGCTCTGTTCATGAACCCCGTGATGAAACTAAATGAAGCGCAATTCGCCCTCTGCCTTCAGGATTTTCAAGGTGTGAGATACCGTTACGACACAACTGGATTTGTATTCTACGAAGAAAGCATCCGCTGCGCAGTGCAGCTCATGATTCTTGACTTCTTCGACTTCCATGCTTATAATTATGGCGAGAACTCAATCACGCCTCAGTATGCAGCGGTGATGAACAAGTTTTTCGCCCTTCTTGACAGCGGAGTTTACCGCCGGCATCGGGAAGTGACGTATTACGCGTCCGAGTTATGTATAACGCCGAAATATCTCTCTGAGATATGCAAAAAGGTTAGCGGACACTCAGCCAACTTCTGGATCAACCGCTACACCTCGCTCGACATCTCACGCCATCTTCGCAATAAAAGCCTGACATTTGTGCAGATTTCCGACATGTTCAACTTCTCATCCCCCGGCTATTTCAGCCGATACGTTCAGAATAACCTCGGCATGAGCCCCTCCGACTACCGGGAATAACCCACGCTCTGCAAAAGGGGTCTTAAGGCGCAACCTATCTCACAAGGGTTGCGCCTTTCTCATTTGTTTCATATTCATTGAAGGCGTTTTAGACCCTTTTTACGAAAAATTTAAAATGTAGAGTTTTCATATACTTTTTTCGGAAAAACAGGAACAACTAACCGAAAGAAATGTATGTGCTGGCCGTGGCCATCTCTGTAATTTTGCATATTGAAAACCTGATAATTAGTTTTTTTGATATGAAAATGAATGTCGTTTTATTGTCCGCTGTTCTTCTGTGTGCATCCTGTTCAGAAGATGAGGACATTATAAAGAAGGAGGAAGATTCTATGAACCCTAATACGGAAATAACTGCCGAAAATATCGGCGGAAGCGATATCACCCCTCTCGTAAACAGATTTAACTCTAATTCAACAGTTGCCGAAGTCATTTCGGCACCGGAATTTGGGGATTTCGGCTATCTGTTATTTCCAGTTGACCGCAATGTGTCGAGGTCTATGACACTTGCCGACATCAGTTCATCAAATGTATATGTTTGGTATAACCATATACAGCCGGAGAAAACTGTGGAGATTATCAATCGTCTGTATAGTGATGCCGCAGCAGGTAATCAGATTTTCTATCGGGTGTATTCAGATGCTGAAATAGCCGCAGACCGTTCAAAGGCGGATACCGGATTATTCCTCTTCCGAGGAGAGATAGGAAAGCCGTTCGCCATCACCAATGCCGGAGGCGGATTTATGTATGTCGGAGCTATGCACGACAGTTTTCCTCACTCTCTTGAAATTAGTAAAGCCGGATATAGTGCGTTTGCGCTGATATATAGACCAGATGACCCATACAATGATCTGGCCCGTGCAATAACCTTTATTCATGACAATGCCACAGAATTGGGTGTCAAGGCTGATGATTATTCCTTATGGGGTGGTTCTGCAGGCGCAAGAATGGCAGCCATACTTGGCAATTCATCATACCTCTATCAACTGACCGGTCGCAGAGATATACCTCAGGCAGCCGCCGTCATCATGCAATATACCGGTTATTCGACGGCATCTCAATATGATGCTCCAACCTATGTATGTGTAGGGTCAAACGACGGAATTGCCTCATGGCGAACCATGCAGAACAGGCTGCAACGTCTGTCTGAAATGGGCATACCCACGGAGTTCCATGTGTACGATGGTTTAGGACATGGTTTCGGACTGGGTCATGGCACAGTTGCCGATGGCTGGATAAATGATGCGTTGAAATTCTGGCAAAAGAATATGAAAACAGACGCAAGTACAGGGATAACCCCTGTATATGCTGATTGAGAAAAGGGAAAAATGGTAGTAGTTACCGAATTTTTTCAAGAGCTTCGGACTAAGTCCGTTTGTTCTTTTTAGTGAAATCAAAAATACAGAATATGAAAAATAGAATATTAGGATCGACATCATCGCTCGAAGTTTCCAGCATCGGACAGGGCTGCATGGCTATGAGTCACGGCTATGGAGAACCGGCCGACAAGAAAGAAATGATAAAACTTATCAGAACCGCCCATGATTTGGGAGTGACTTTCTTTGATACGGCAGAGGTGTACGGCCCATATACCAATGAGGAGCTTGTCGGCGAGGCTCTCGAACCGATACGGAACGAGGTGAAGATTGCCACAAAGTTCGGTATCAGCA
>OFFN01000678.1_pt1 | contig 24748 bp, 20 predicted proteins | sample 1521381 | NCBI WGS metagenome assembly OFFN01 (sample SAMEA3504112, study PRJEB24116) | mouse gut metagenome | biome: mouse gut; feature: mouse-associated habitat; material: faeces | place: Denmark | collected 2011 | reverse complement strand
TTGCCACGGATGGCAATTTCAGGAAATGCAGGGCACGGATGCCCTTCATTTCCGCCCCGGCCGGCTTAACAATCTTTGCCCGTTTCATTAGTGAAATCTGATTGGAAGTTTCAGCAGAAAAGCCCCGCCCCTGCAGCCCCCTTCCCTGCTCCCGGCCTTTCGGTTCCCCGTCTTCCGGCGGCCATGGCGTTTGTAAAAATTGTAAAAATTGATTTCCGTGATTATTGCAAATTTCCCATTGACAATTTCTGTAAACCATTGTATATTAAGTGTATTAGTTGTGATAGTACAGTATAAACTGGTGACGGGAAAGAAGGAAGGAGAGCATATGATAATTCTGGATTATAAGGACACCAGGCCGATTTATGAGCAAGTAGTGGAAAAGTTCAAACTGCTCATACTGAAAGGCGTTTTACAGAAGGATGAGCAGATGCCGTCGGTGAGGAGCCTGGCGGTAGAGCTGTCCATCAACCCGAATACGATCCAAAAGGCGTATGCGGAGCTGGAGCGGCAGGGATACCTTTATGTAGTGAAAGGCAGGGGAAATTTTATTGCGGACAGCAGCGGGCTTCTGGATGAAAGAAAAGAAGAAATGAAGCAGAAAGTGATTTACTTGTACAAGGAAGGCAGGGAACTGGGAATGACGAAAGCCGATTTTATAGAATGCCTTCAGGGAATCGAGGAATAGGCGGGGAAAGGAAGGGAAAAGGGATGATAGAGATAACGAATATCAGCAAATCTTATGCGGATATACTGGCGGTGGACCGGGTGAGCGTGCAGATGAAGGAAGATACGGTGTTCGGGCTGATCGGTACCAACGGGGCTGGGAAGAGCACGGTACTCCGAATGATCGCCGGGGTTTTGAAGGCGGACGAGGGAAGTATCACGGTGGACGGGATTTCGGTATTTGATCAGATAGAGGCAAAGAAGAAAATATTTTTTATTGCGGATGAACCTTATTTTTTTGCCAATGCGAACGCAGTGGAAATGGAAAAATATTTTTCCTCAGTATACGAGGACTTCCGAAAGGAGGATTTTTACCAGTACCTGGAGAGCTTCGGACTCGATAAAAAAAGGAAGATCAATACTTTTTCCAAAGGAATGAAAAAGCAGCTTGCTCTTTTATGCGGCATTTGCTCCGGTACAAAATATCTTTTGTGCGACGAGACTTTTGACGGACTCGATCCGGTCATGCGCCAGGGGATCAAAAGTATTTTTGCAAAAGAAATGGAAAACAGGGGGCTGACTCCCGTCATTGCATCCCATAATTTAAGGGAGCTGGAGGATATCTGCGACCATGTGGGGCTTCTGCATAAAGGAGGCGTTCTTTTATCAAAAGACCTGGAAGATATGAAATGCAATATCCAGAAAGTGCAGTGCGTATTCTCGACGGAGGAGGATCGGGAAAAGGGGATGGAAGGCATTGATATCATTCAGAAAGAGGAGAGGGGATCTTTGCATACGTTCACAGTGAGGGGATCAAGGGAAGAGGTCATCGGGCATTTTGCAACGGTGGATACGGTATTTTTTGAAGCGCTTCCTCTTTCCCTGGAGGAAATATTTATCAGCGAAACGGAGGTGGCAGGCTATGATGTCAAAAAACTCATTCTTGGTTAGTCTGAAGGAAAACAATAAGAGGAGGATATGGCTTTGGATCGTGTCCGAATTGCTTTGGCTCTTTTATTATCCGGTGGGCATGGCGATGCTGATGAGCCGGAAGATGGAGCATAACCGCCTTGACGGGCTGACCGGGGAGGCAGCCAGGATGCGGCTGACAGAGGCGGCTGGCGGCTGGCTGGGCGGGAGCCGCATTATGATGGCGTTATTGGTGACGGTTGCTGCCATTATCTGCGCGATACAGGGATTTTCTTATCTGTACAGCAGGAAGAAGGTGGATCTGTATCATAGCGTCCCGGTAAAGAAATCCCGCAGGTTTGCCGTGATTTTTACCAACGGTGTATTGGTTTGTTTTATTCCCTATCTGGTGAATCTTCTGCTGGCAATCGTGATTGCATGGTTCAGCGGCGGGATGAACGGCCGTATTTTTTCCCAGGCCTGGGAAGCGGCATTGCTGCATCTGCTCCTTTTTTTGGGTGTCTACGGAATTGCCATTTTGGCAGTGATGCTGACAGGGAATCTGGTGATTACCGTATTTGCGACGGTCATCTTTTTAGCCTATGAGATGGCGGTAAGGCTGTTGCTGGAAGGATACATGGTGAAATTCTTCTCCTATTATTCCTATTATTCTTCCAACGAGGCGCTTTACCTGTCGCCGCTCTGGTATTTTGGCCAAGCGGCAGAGGGTTTTGACGGAGGCACATTTCCTCTGGCAGCTATTTTGGGGACGCTCCTTCTGACAGCGGCTGTCATCGGCTTGGCTTATTTCTGTTATTGGAAAAGACCGTCGGAAGCGGCGGGGAAAGCGATGGCTTTTGAAAAATCGAAGGCTGTAGTCAAGCTTTTCTTGACAGTGCCTTTTTCCCTTGGAACGGCGCTGGTTGTAGATGAGATTGTGTTGTCGAGCAGCGTGCTGGTGGTTGGCGCGTTGCTGATAGCGGTGGTTCTGGGCAATGCGGTCATTGAGGTGATTTATGAAGCGGATATTAAGGCGGCTTTTCGGAAAAAACGGCAGATATTGGTTTCCGGCCTGTGTACGGCGGCAATCGCGTCGGTATTTTATTTCGATTTGATCGGCTATGATGCCTGGGAGCCGTCGCCGGAAAAAATGCAGGATGCAGTCGTTCTTTTTTCCAGAGGCAATATGCAATATGTGGATGAAAATATGGAAACGGTCGATTTGGAGGAATATGCATTGAGCAAGCCGGGCGTGGCAGATATCGAGGCCATTTGTGAATTGTCCTCCAAAAAAACGGATAGCGGGGACTTCCTCGTTTGGATGGATGTGGCCTGCCGGATGAAGAACGGGAGGATCGTCTGGAGAAACTTTGCGGTAGATGCCGAAGAGAAAGAACTCTTGAATCGGATTATCGGAAGCGAAGAATATAAAAAGATGGCATATCAGCATTATGACGATGGTGATTATGAATATATCAGCAAATATATAGAAAAGCAGAAGGTAGATGAAATTGCATTCAACAACGGCTTCCGCGTGGAAAATCTGAACCCGGAAGAAGTGGATACGATACGGGAATTGTGGAAGAAAGATATGGAAAATGCCGATTATTCTACCTTAAGGGAAGAATATAAATGCGGAGTCATAGAGATGGCGACGAAACAAGAGCGAAAGAACGGTGTTTATCACATTTATGACTTCAGCTGCGATGTGTATCCGTCCTTTACGAATCTGCGAGGGTATCTGGAAGAAAAAGGAATCGATACGGATGCTTATGTGAAAGCGGAAGACATCGAGAGCATTACGGTGACAAATTTCCATACAGAAGAGGAGATGGAACTGAGAAAGAAAATGAAGGAAGAGTACGGAGATTCTTATGTGGAAATAAGCATGAAAGATCTATCGGTGACAAAAACATTTACGGAAGGGGAAAAGATAGAGGAACTGGCAGAAGCTATGTATCCGTCGTATATGTCCAGGCAATGGAAGGCTCCGGGGGAAATTTCGGGAGAATATTATGTGACAATAAAATATAAAGATGGAAGAGCGGACAGCGCCGCATACAGAGGTGACGCGGGAGCATCGCTGATCGCGGACAGGATTCCCGGCTGGCTGGAGGCCGAAACGGCATATAAATGAAGAGAAGACGGCGCGTTCCTGTATTTTACCGGGTGCAGCGTGATCATACAGAAGGTGGAGCGAAAACAGCAGGCCCCTGGCTCCTGAATTGGAAAAATTTGTATCGATGATTTTTTCAAAAGAAGGAAATAAATATAGAAAATAGCTTGTGAAGGAAATAAATCCTGAAAAAGGCGGAAGGAATGGAGGAAGCTATGAATCTATATTTAAAAATTACGGACGTACGGGGCAGGGAAATATTGGATTCCAGAGGTAATCCTACAGTGGAAGCGGAAGTCGTTGTGGAAGGAAGCATCCGAGGACGCGCGGCGGTTCCTTCGGGAGCCAGCACGGGCCGGTTCGAAGCGGTGGAGCTGCGGGACGGGGAAACCAGGTATTTCGGGCTGGGCGTACAGAATGCGGTAAAGAATATCAATACGAAGCTGAAAGACGCTCTGATTGGAAAGAATGTGATGGACCAGGGGCTGATTGACCGAATACTGGTGGAAACGGACGGAACGGATAATAAAGGGAACCTGGGGGCAAACGCTACGTTGGGCGTATCCATGGCTTGTGCCAGGGCGGCGGCGGAAGCGCTGGAAATGCCGCTGTACCGTTATCTTGGCGGCGCGCATACCAGATTGCTCCCCGTTCCGATGATGAATATCCTGAACGGAGGAAAGCATGCGGCCAATACGGTGGATTTTCAGGAATTCATGATTATGCCGGTACAAGCGGAAAGTTTTGCACAAGGACTCCGTATCTGTGCCGAAATCTACCATAATTTGAAAAAAATACTGAATGACAGGGGACTTTCCACCGGAGTCGGCGACGAAGGCGGGTTTGCGCCGGATCTGCCGGATGCGGAAGCAGTGCTTTCCCTGATTGTGGAAGCCATCGAAACGAGCAAATACATTCCAGGGCAGGATATTAAGATTGCGCTGGATGTGGCCAGCAGCGAATTATATAATGAAAAAACGGGCATGTATCATTTCCCCGGTGAAAGCAGGCTGAAGGGCAGCGAAGTGGTGAGGGATACGGCAGAAATGATTTCCTATTACGAAGACTTGATTGAAAAATTCCCGCTGGTTTCCATTGAGGACGGGCTGGCTGAGGACGACTGGGACGGATGGAAGGAGATGACGAGGCGGCTCGGCGGAAAGATACAGCTCGTGGGGGATGATTTATTTGTCACCAATACGAAGAGGCTGGATGCCGGAATTAAGTTACAAGTGGCCAATGCGATATTGGTAAAAGTGAACCAGATCGGCACCGTATCGGAGGCCATGGAAGCCATAGAGATGGCTCATAAGAATGCATATAGGGCGGTGATTTCCCATCGGTCCGGGGAAACAGAGGACACGTTTATTGCGGATCTGGCGGTGGCGGTAAATGCCGGACAGATCAAGACAGGCGCCCCTTGCCGTTCGGACCGGGTGGCAAAATACAACCAGCTGCTTCGGATTGAGGAAGAACTGGGAGAGGTTGGAGCCTATAAAGAACCTTTTAACAAGATATAAAATGGTTGACAACAGAAAGAATCAGGGCTATATTGAATTCGACGGCTGTGTGGCCGCCGGATTTTTTGTATGTATTTTCGGGAGGATAAAGGCCATGAAAAAAATATTGGTAGTAGTGGATATGCAGAATGATTTTATTGATGGGGCATTGGGAACGGCAGAGGCGACCGGGATCGTAGACAACGTGGTTCGCAAAATACATAGTTATCCCCCGGACTGCATTTATGCCACCAGGGATACGCATGGGAAGGATTATCTGGCAACGCAGGAAGGAAAGTACCTTCCTATAGAACATTGCATAAAGGGAACAAAAGGCTGGGAGATCCGCAAAGAAGTAGCACAGGCGATGCCGGAAGCGGTTCTGGTGGACAAACCGGTATTCGGCTCGGAGGAATTGGTGCAGAAGCTGCGGGAAGTGAGCAGGAAAGAGGAAATAGAGATCGAACTGGTCGGGTTATGCACGGATATTTGCGTCGTGACAAACGCGTTGCTGATGAAAACGGCAATGCCGGAGACGAGAGTATGCGTGGATGCCTCCTGCTGCGCGGGCGTGACGCCGGAAAGCCATGCGGCAGCGCTTCTGACTATGAAGATGTGCCAGGTGGAAATCAGGAAATTTTGAAAAATGCTTGATTATTTTTACAAATTATGCTAAACTTAAGCCCATGTGTATTAGGAGGTGTAAAAATGCAGGTTTTGAGAACGATATTACTGATCGTATTTATTATAATTTGTATAGCGTTGGTTATATTAGTATTGATGCAGGAAGGAAAATCGGCGGGGTTGGGCGCGATCAGCGGCGCGGCGGAAACCTACTGGGGAAAGAACAAGGGACGTTCCATGGAAGGGACTCTGGTGAAAGTGACAAAGTACCTGGCAGTCGGCTTTATTGTTTTAGCGATTATTTTGAATCTCAATGTATTTTAAGGAAAGATACGAAAGCGCTCTTGCAGAAATCAAGGGCGTTTTTTGTATGGCAGGGTAAGAAGATGGATAAGCAATTGCGGGAAAAAAGAAAAAAAATCATATGCGAACTGATACAGGATAAAATCTATGTCCCTATGAAAGAAAAAGAAATGGCCACATTCATGCAGGTGGCAAAGGAAGAGCGGGGACAGTTCCATGAGCTGCTGGACGAGCTTTTGAAGGAAGGGCGGATCAGCATGACGGAAAAAGGAAAATACGTAAAGCCCGGCAAAGATATGATAAAGGGGACTTTTATCAGTAACGCCAGAGGTTTTGGATTTGTGGAGGTGGAAGGAAGGGAAACCGATTTGTTTATCCCGGAGGACAGGATAAACGGCGCTTTTCATAATGATACCGTCCAGGTAAGGCTTTTGCCCGAACAGAGCGGAAAGCGGCAGGAAGCGGAAGTGGTAAAGATCTTGGAGCGGGGAACGGCGCAGGTGGTAGGAACTTTCCAAAAGGGGAAGAGCTTTGGTTTTGTCGTCCCGGACAATACCAAACTGGCAACGGATATTTTTATTCCCAATGAACAGTCCAAAGGGGCGGTGGACGGGCATAAAGTCGTCGTGGAGCTGACATCCTATGGCGGGGAGAGAAAAAGCCCGGAAGGGAAGGTCGTGGAGATTCTCGGCCATGTGAACGATCCCGGAGTCGATATCCTTTCTATTGTAAGAAGTTTCGATATTCCTATGGAATTTGACGAAAAGATTTTAAACCAGGCATGCCGCGTGGGACAGGAGGTGTCCGAGGCTGATATGCAGGGCAGGGAGGATCTGCGCGGAATGGCTATGGTGACGATCGACGGGGAAGATGCGAAAGATTTGGATGATGCGGTAAGTCTGTCCAGGGACGGGGAGGACTTTCTCCTGGGAGTTCATATTGCGGATGTGACAAATTATGTGCAGGAGAATTCCGCATTGGACAGGGAAGCTCTAAAGAGGGGAACCAGCGTTTATCTGGTGGACCGGGTGATCCCTATGCTGCCCCACCGCCTATCCAATGGCATATGTTCCCTGAATGCAGGGGAAAACAGGCTGGCATTAAGCTGCCTGATGAGGATAGATGCTGCGGGCGAAGTAAAGGATTATCGGATCGTGGAATCGGTGATCTGCGTGAACAAGCGCATGACCTATACAAGCGTGAAGAAAATATTGGAAGATAAGGATCCCGAAGAACGTAAAAAGTATGAGGATTTTGTTCCCATGTTCGAGGAAATGGAGATTTTGTCCGGCATACTCAGGGCAAAAAGGAAAAAGAGGGGATCCATAGACTTTGATTTTCCCGAAACCAAAATTATACTGGATCAGGCAGGAAAGCCCATTGATGTAAAACCGTATGAAAGGAATACAGCCACGAAGATTATCGAGGATTTTATGCTGCTGGCAAATGAGACGGTGGCCCAGCATTTTTACTGGATGGAGCTGCCCTTTGTATACAGAACCCATGATAACCCGGATCCGGAGAAAATTAACCAGCTTGGCATTTTTATCAGTAATTTCGGATACGGCATGAAAACGGCCAAGGATGAGGTGCATCCGAAGGAAATACAGAAACTGCTTGGAAAAGCGGAAGGAACGCCGGAGGAAGCTTTGATCAGCAGACTGGCTCTGCGCAGCATGAAACAGGCCAGGTATTCCGTGGACTGCACGGGGCATTTTGGCCTGGCCTGCCAATACTACTGCCACTTTACATCCCCGATCCGAAGATACCCGGATCTGCAGATACACAGGATCATCAAGGAACATTTGCGGAATCGGTTAAAGGGAAATCGCATCGATCATTACGAGGCGATCCTGCCCCATGTGGCAGAACGTTCTTCTAAAATGGAACGGCGGGCCGAGGAGGCAGAAAGGGAGACAGATAAACTGAAAAAGACGGAATATATGGAAAGCCATATCGGGGAACATTATGAAGGCGTTATTTCCGGCATTACGAGCTGGGGGCTTTATGTGGAACTTCCGAATACGATAGAAGGACTGATCCATGTATCTGTTTTAAAAGGCGACTATTTTTACTATGATGAAGCCAATTATGAGATGGTGGGAAGGGATACCGGGAAAAAATATAAACTCGGACAGAGAATATCCATTGTAGTAGAGAGAACGGATCGTTTCGCGAGAACGGTGGATTTTGTGGAGGATGATTGCGATGAGTGAGGCAATGAAGCTGGTCGCTAACAATAAGAAAGCGTATCACGACTATTTTATAGAAGAAAAATACGAAGCGGGGATCGTGCTGCATGGCACGGAGGTAAAATCAATGCGCATGGGGAAATGCAGCATTAAGGAATCTTTTATCCGCATAGAAAACGGGGAAATCTTTGCCTATGGGATGCATGTGAGTCCTTACGAGAAAGGCAATATTTTTAATAAGGACCCGCTTCGGGTTAAGAAACTGCTTCTGCACAAAAAAGAAATCAATAAACTCATGGGGAAAATAGCAGAAAAAGGATATACGCTTGTGCCTTTGCAAGTATATTTTAAAGATGGAAAGGCAAAAGTGGAGATAGGGCTGGCGAAGGGCAAAAAACTATATGATAAGCGCCAGGACATTGCGAAAAAAGATCAGAGAAGGGAGGCGGAAAAAGAACTGAAAATAAAAATGGCTGACTTGAAATTTTAAATTCCAGTGCAGAAGTAAATTCCACTGTAGTTTAAAATTTATATGAAAATAAAGATTTTTAGGAGTCAAAAAAACAGAATTCTGTTATAATCAAGACAGCTTCTTGCAAAATATCTGATTTTCGGGTATAGAAAACAGACCGCTGGAAAGTTAGTGTGCCTGACTAAATTCCACCGGCAGCATGGTAAAAATGTGAAAACCTGAATTCCATCCTGACAGCAGATTTTGTAAGAGTGTTAACGGTTATATTTGATCAGCTTAGGCGTCAGGTTGACTTCATCAGGGTCGACCGGTCTAAGCTGAAGTGCTTTCAGGACATCTTCACCGTATACTTCCAGTGCGGCAGCATAGGGTGTCTTTCCCGAAAGGCTTTCCCGCGGAGTGGAATTGATATGGTTTACGATCAGGTTCACATCCCACTGGGTAAGGAACTCAAAACTGGTGCCTTTAGGCAGTACCATGCGGAGCATGGTATGGGCATTTTCGACACCGCCCTTCTGGCCGCTGCGCATGGGGTCACAGTAATAGATGTTTGTCCTCTCTATGCCGTTTATACCTGCCTCCAGAGCGACAGGGTCACCGAACTCAGAGCCCCTGTCCGTCAGGAGGGTATGAAAAAGGCACAGGAAATCATAAGTGCCAAGCTTCTTTTCCAGACGGTCGAATACGGCACGGACAGCGCCCTTTGTACAGCGGTTCATCAGGAATGCAAGAAAGAGTTTTTCCCGTTTTAAAAAGAAAGTCAGGAGTACCTTTTTTGACTCATTTGAGGAGTGAACGGTATCCATCTCCGTCCAGCGGTCAGGGGAAAGCGCCTGGAAGTCAGCATACATCCTGCCCTGAAAGACGGTACGGTCTTTGATCTGTGTGTTATGGCACTTACGCGGCTTGAATTTTACCTTGCGTTTGAGGTCGATGTTCCTTGCGGTAAAGAGGCCCTCATCCAGATAGGTATAAAGAGTCCTGACGGACATATCCAGTTCGGGGTGGTTTGTGATGATCTGGTAAGGGGACTGCCCCTGTGAGATCAGCGGGGAGATGACCATATCCTTCTGCCGCAGTTCATGCTTTGTCATACTGATGCCGGAACGGGAACTGGTAAGAAGTTCCCTGTACTTCCTGTCGGCAAACTTTGCATCGTAGCGGTATTTATGGGCGATGGTACAGTGGTTTATGGCTTTGGTGCATCCGTTGCAGACATAAGGTGCCTTATCGAGACGTCCGCAGCATTCCCTTACAAAGTCAGGGCAGGTCTGGTTACAGGTAGGACAGGAAGCGCACTTCACATCGCAGAGGATGATCTTATGGCATACATTGGTCTTCCTGCAGCGGTAGCGGTGGATACAGAAGTTGTGGGCGTTATAGAAAGTGCCTTTATGGTACCAGTCACTGAGCCGGTGAGCCCTGACCTCTTTGGAGATGGTGGTAGGGTCTTTGCACAGGTACTTAGCGATCTCTTTGAAAGAGAGACCCTGGTTTAAGGAACGTTCAATAAATCTGCGGTCATCAAGGGTAAGGTGTTTCTGGTTGCCTGGTATGTATCTGCTCATGGGGAACCTCCTTCTACTGCTGTCAGGAGGGCATGGAGAGTATAACACTGATATGTGAAAGAGTAAACGCCACTTATGCAGAGGTAAATTCCACCGTATGGCGAGGGAGTGGAATTTAAAATTTTAATTTTCGACAAAACAACGTGCCTGCATGAAGGGTGGCGTATAAGCGTAAAAAATGTTAAAATGGTTATGGTTCATCTGTGCAGGGATGCGGCTTTCCCAGGAAGGCTTTCGCATGACACTTTTTTCGATAGCGTGGGCTTAGCGGTGTTATCATGTCGAAGCAGATGAACCTTTTGCAAAATGGAGTGGTAAGATGGTAATCGAATTAAAGTATTCCGGCACAAACACATATCTTGTCCGGGGGACGGATGGCTGCATCCTTTTTGATACGGGGTGGGCAGATTCATTTCCGCAGTTTTGCAGGGCGCTTGGTGAGGCGGGGGTGACGGTGCATGAAATTCGGTATTTGTTTATTTCCCATTTCCACCCGGACCACATGGGAATCGCGCAGGAGATTGCAGACTGCGGCGTGAAAATCGTGACAGTCGACGTTCAGCGGGCGCATATCCATGATGCGGACAGGGTATTTGCAAAGGAAGGGAACTGCCTTTACCGGCCGATTGTGGATGAGGATGTACGCGTCATTTCCTGTGGGGAGAGCCGTCTTCTTTTGAAGGAATGCGGGATTGCAGGAGAAGTGGTGCATACGCCGGGGCATAGCGAAGACAGCATTTCCTTGTGCTTGGATGAAGGGGTGCTCTTTGTAGGCGACCTCAATCCACTGTATGAATTGGAGCTTCACAAGGGGACGCAGATTGGGGACAGCTGGGACAAATTGTTGGCGCGAAACCCTGTCAAGGTGTACTACGGCCATGCGAAAGCGGTAAAGTTAAGCGGGGAGCGGGGGATGTCGAAAAAAGAATCCGGGCATTCTAAAGATATGTTTCGGCTTGTAAAAAAGATTATGAAATGCATAGACAAGGGTTATACGCTTTGGGACACTCAGCGGGCGACAGGAGCGGACGAAGCATTTGTGGAGGATGTGGCGAGAATGTATCTGACACATCAGAATATAAGCATACAGGGGATTTTGGACAGGATTGAGATTAAGGGAAAATAAAATCTTATTTTTGGGATAGAAAAGCCGGAAGCTGCGGAGGAAAATTTAAATGGTTTTAATGGTTGATACAACAGCAAAACATATAGGAAAAGCAATGGCAGAAGAATTGCTTCGCAGCGGTGAAAATGCAGCTGAGTTTGAGTTGATTGACACCACGGGGATGCAGATTTCGCACTGTGTGGGATGTAATTACTGTTGGATGAAAACGCCGGGCGTATGTTCCATTCGGGACGATTATGAGCCGATTTTGAGAAAAATAAGCAAAGCTAACCAAGTCTGGCTGATTTCGGATACACACTTTGGATTTGTTTCCTGGCAAACAAAAAACATAGTAGACAGGATTTTGCCGCTTGTCACCATGTATCTGAAATTCAAAGACGGACAGATGCGTCATGTAATGCGCTATGATCATCAGCCGGATATTGGGATTATCTATACCGGAGACGGCGATCAGGCTTACCTGGAGCGGTGGTGTCAGCGCACTGCGCTAAATCTGGGGAGCCGTTCACTCGGAGTTTTTTCTGAAAGCAGCAAAAAGGAGGCGGTTTCATGCATGTTATAATTATCAATGGAAGCCCGCGGGTACAGAAATACAGCAACACAGAGAAAATCATTGCTGCCTTTGCAAAGGGACTGGCAGAAAAAGAAATTACCTTTGAAACATATGCAATTTCCAACCGAAAAACATGGGACATCATTCGCGATGCTTATATAAAAAACGATGAAATCCTCATTGCGCTGCCATTATATGTAGAGTGCGTACCCGGGCTTCTTTTGGAATTTTTAGAGACTCTTCCCAAAAAGGACGAACATACAAGGCTTTCATTTCTTTTGCAAAGCGGCTTCTCGGAGGGATGCCAGCTTCGCTGCGGCGAAGCATTTCTGGAAAAGTTACCGAAATATTTGGGCGTTCGTTACGGAGGATGTCTGGTTAAAGGAAATAATTTCGGGATTCGTTTTTTGGGTGAGGAGAAACAGGCTCAAATTACAAAACCATATCAGGCAATGGGCAGACTGTTTGCAGAGGGATACGGCTTCTTCCGTGAGGAAGCAAAAAAATTTACCGGCCCGGAATATTTTCCGCTTCCTGCGCGCTTGGTGATGGGATTGATATTCAAAACCTTTGCGAAAAAAACGCTTCAGAAAGTAGCGGCATCGTGGGGGTGCCGTGTACCGCTTGATGAAAGAGTATGGGAAACAGGCTCTAACGGGGGAAATAGGGCTTAAGAAAAATCCTGGTTTGCAGAAATAAGAAAATCATGGAATATTGGAGGAAACTATGGCAGGATTGATGTCAATGATGAATATTGGCAAAGAAATGGAGAAAAAGCTGGCTTCCGTTGGCATTGATTCTTCCGGGAAGCTGATGGAAGCAGGCGCAAAAGACGCATTTATCAAGTTAAAGCAAAAATACCCGAATGTGTGCCTGGTACATTTATATGCCTTGGAAGGCGCAATACAAAATGTAGAGTTTAACAGTCTTTCAGAAGATAAGAAAAGGGAATTAAAAGAATTTAGCGATTTTCTGAAAAAATAGCAGCCATTAAAATTTCTGCTTGCAAATTATGGAAGTAATAATGGCATAAAACCGATTATTTTCCGATAGAGAGGATAGATAAAGATGAAAGAAACGGGAAAAGTGATCTGTAAAATAAGAAAATGGGATTTAGCGGATGCGGTGGATTTGGCGGCGGCTCTTTCCAATAGAAAAGTACAGGATAATCTTAGAGATGGGTTGCCGTACCCTTATACGGAACAGGACGGGATGGACTTTATTTCTGCTATGCTGTCTGCGGATGAAAATGAAACATTTGCTTTTGCCATAACAGCAGATGGACGGGTGGTGGGGAGTATCGGTGTTTTCCGCCAGGGGAATATCCACAGGCGGACAGCCGAGCTGGGATATTATATTGCGGAAGGATACTGGGGAAAAGGGATCATGACAGAGGCTGTAAAACAGATCTGTGAATATGTTTTTGAGAAAAGCGATATTCTCCGTATTTATGCAGACCCATTTGCGTATAATACGGCATCCTGCCGTGTGCTGGAAAAGGCAGGTTTTCAGTATGAGGGGACGTTAAGAAATAATGCGGTAAAAAACGGGAAAGTGATCGATATGAAAATGTATTCCATGCTGAAAGAGGAAATATAAATTCTGGTCTTCCGTCGAAAACCATAGGATTGCAAAGAGGCTGAAAGAAGTGTTCTCTGAATGGATCGAAAACGGGCATACTGATTTTGGGGATGAGAACACGGTTATTTTATGTGTGGAATTGACAGATGGGCTGCTGCTTTCACATGGGACAAGGTACGAGTTTTAGGCTTTCAATTTTCGAAGGGGTTATATTATGAAATTTCAAAGAACAGATGGCAAAAATAAAGATTTTGTAGAAAACTGCAGACTTCTTGATATGGATTTGGATAGACGTGTCGGGAAAAAGATAGAAAGAGACAAATACAAAAAATATAACCAGTTGGATGAAATTAAGGAAGCAATCGTTGTGTATGAAGGGAACCGGGTAATTGGCGGCGGAGCTATCAGAAGATATGATGATGAAACGATAGAATTGAAGAGGGTGTTTGTACATACGGAATATCAGGGACGGGGCATAGGGAGCAGGCTTGTTTCCCTGTTGATGGAATGGGCTATAGAATTGGGATATAAGAAAATGATCCTGGAAACCGGGGAATTATTGGCTGAATCCTGCGCTGTATATAAAAAGCTGGGCTTTCATGCAATCCCGAATTATGGTCCGTATGAGGATATGCCAGAGTCATTGTGTATGGCAAAGGATTTGAAAAGCGGGAGACGGGCAGATGCGGGATAAAGGCAGAATGGAGACAGAGGATATTATTCTTGGGAAAGCAAAATATGAGGATTGGGGATCCATATACCGTAATGTCTGGTCAAGGCCGGAAACAGCAGAATATATGGTATGGAAAGTGACTGTTGACGAGAATGAGGCCAGGGAGAGGATGCAGAGGACGATCACATGGCAGGAGAACCATGATGCGTGGCTGGTTTATGAGAAGAGCAATGGGCAGGCCATTGGTTTTGCCGGAGTGGAGGAAACAAAACCGCATATCTATCATGAGACTGGTATTGCCCTGGGGCCTGAGTATGTGGGAAGGGGATATGGGAAACAGATCCTGCGTTTATTGATGGAATACTGTATTTCTTTAGGCGGGCAGGAATTTTATTATTCTACGCGGGCAGGGAATCTTGCTTCAAGGGCGCTGGCCTTATCCTGTGGTTTGTCTTATCAGCATTCGGAGCGGAAGACAGACCAGATCAGTGGGAAAAGTGATGAATTGGAGATTTATTATAGAATCTTTAAATGAAGAAACCCTTGTAAGTAAGCTGATAAAAGAACAAATATTAAAAATCATGCAAGGATGCTCTTTACTTAATAAAAGCAACTATGTATAATGAGGGCATATTCATCATTGCAGAGAGGAGAAAACAAAACCAATGTCCCTACTAGATCCCGTAAACGATAAGTTTTTCAATCCTTTCTGCTGTAAAAACCGGGAGATCTATTTGGAATGCATCGACCAGCTGATCGAAAAATCCAAAGAGATTTCCACATTATATGAAACGGATGCCAGGCACTGCCTGATCCTTTATCTCCAGAACTGCCAGTATGCGCTGGAAACGGAAGATATCGGGGAAGAGGTAGGCAGCGGCAGGACGCCGCAGGAAAATGCGTCCTCCATTCTTCGTTATTTCCGCAGATGCGGCTGGATCACCCCCCAGGAGATCGGGCGGAGCGGCGATAATATTGCATCGGTATCGGCTTATTGCAGAAAGCTGATCGATGCCATACATAAAATTTTTGACAGAGATGTAAATGGGGCTATTACGAACCATATATTTTCTATTTATGAAATTCTTAAGTCTTCCTTTGAAAAGGACAGCGTCAGAGCAATTCGCCCTTATTCCAATATTCTCGTGCCTTTGGTTGAAAATGAATGCGACTTGAAAAATGAGCTTTTAGTTTTGAAGGACAGCATCCGCGAGATTATGCGGGCGGTGATGCGCATGTCGGATGCCAACAGTTTCGGGCAGTTTCTGATCAAGGACGAGCTTTTGAACCGTTTCTTTAACGATTATTTTTTTATTAAGAGAAGCGGGCTGATTCCATCTTATATATCCAAAATCAATTATCTGCTTATAAAACTGCATCGGTCAGAGCTTTACGGGCAGATGATAAAAGAATACGGGAAATTGAAGAATGCGGACGAAATCCAGGCCAGGGAACTGATTGACCGTCAGTTCGGTGAACTGGACAGTTTCATTAATCTGGAATACGATCAGGAAATGGGCTATATCGATAAGAAAATCAATACGTATTACAACCTTTATGCGATCCGCATGATGATGGTCTTAAGCGGGGGCGGCAATCTGGAACATGAACTGGACCGCATATTGCTGTTGTTAAAAGAATTGGATGAGGAAGACAGGGAGCTGGCGCTGAAGCAGATCGCCAGTTCGCACCGCCTGATGTCGGTAGGATTTATAGGGAAGAAGTCTTTCCAGAGGAGGAAAAAGGCCAATCCGAATATGAGCCATGCGGGAATATTGTCAGAGGAGCTTTCGGAAGAGGAAAAAGAACGCCTGACAAGGGAGCTGCTGACGGAAACGCCGGATAAATACTGCATGGACAATGTCAAAGAATATTTTGACCGGCTCATGGGGGATAGAAGAATGGTATCGGTAGAGGACTGTCTGGTACATACGAGGGAAGACGCGATGATGATCGCCGCAAGCATCATTTATTCCGGGACGGAAGGGTTCCCTTATGAAGTGGAATTCGGGGAAGGGATGGTACAGACGGATGCAGCGGCGATCCGGCAGGTTCGGATCAGGAGGAGGGGTTCATGAGCGATATTCATTTGCAGCTGACGATAAAAGAAGAAAGCGGCCATATTTTTAAGCGGAGCATCCGCAAGCTGCTGGAGTCAACGTTTATTTTGAGGGATAAGGATGAAAAATTATATGCTTTTTTGTCCAGGGAATCCAACCGACAGGATGTGTCAGAGTATTTGCGCATGATCGGTTTTGATCTGCTGGTGGATGATAAGACGGGGGTATGCATGCTGGTCGCCAGCGAGGAGGATGAGGAGACGGTGGGACTCAAGCGGGCAAATGTAGTCACGTTTACGACCCTGCAATATCATCTCCTTCTTGTGCTGTGGAAGATTTATCTGGAAAATGTGGGATATAGCGAGGGAAACTTTGTGTTGAAAGGGGATTTGATCGATAAGATTAAATCTTTTGGCGTGATGCCGGTGCGGACGGAGCTGAATGCGGCGTTCCGGCTCTTTAAAAAGTACAGTTTGATTAATTATGCGGAGGACGAAGACGGGGAAGATATGAAAATCGAGCTTTATCCTTCGCTGCAGTTTGGATGGGATATTCCGCAGTTCCGGACGGTGGTAAAGGAATATTTGAAGGAAGAAGAAAAGGACGAGGGAGAAGAGGAAACGGTGGAAAACAATCCTTTGGAAGAAATACCAGTTGATTTCGAGGAGGAAGAACTATGATTTTGCTGAAAAAAATACGTTTGATCAACTGGTACGGGTTCGCGCATGTGACAGCCCCGATTGGATTTTTTACTTTAATTGCCGGAAAAAACGGAAACGGGAAATCGGTGATGCTGGATGCCATCAAATACGCGGCATATGGCGACACGGTATTCAACAAATCGTCGGAAAGCAAGGGAAGCCGGACGCTTTCGTCTTATACGAGGGGGCTTTTGGATGCCACAGCCGGTACCTATATGCGCCCTGCCGACAAGGTTCCGAATGTATACAGCCATATCGTGCTGGAGTATTACGACGGGGCAGAAGAAAGGTCGTTTCTGCTCGGCACGGTGATCGAAACCAATGCGGCGAACAATTACCAGGTCTATCGGTACGTGATGGATAAAAAGACATTGGACGAGGTCGGGCATACTTATGAGGAACAGGGGAGGACGCTGCCCTATACGGCATCTGCCCTGCAAAAAAGATATCAGCTTATTTTGCTGAACAAGGAGCAGGGGATTCCCCGTTTTATGCAGATGACGGGGCTGAAGCTGAATATGAAGCAGATGCCTACTTACCTTCGGAAGCTCCGGGGTATTATGTCCTACGATCCCGATGCGAAGATCGACCGGTTTATCCGGGAAAGCGTATTGGAAGAAAAAAATGTGGATTTTGCTAAGCTGATTGAGGCGAAAGGGAATATTGAGCGGCTGAACCAGACTTTCCAGATGATTGAAGGAGAGATCGAGGAATTGGATGGGATTCTTTCCGGATATGATACCTATGAGAATGAAAAGAATCGTTTGCTGGCAGACGATATAAAAACAGTATATAAAGGAGTCCGGGATCTGGAAGCGGGGATCGAGCGGGATGGCCGGGAAAAAGAGCTGGCAGAACAGAAGAAAGAAGAAGCGGCGCTTGCGCTGGATGTTCTGTCGGGAAGGATGAAGGAACTGGAAGAACGGCTGATCCAGGCCCGGGTCAGCCTGAACCAGCTGGACAGCGCCCGGATGATCGCGGCAGAAGAGCGCCATTTGTCCGAGCTTCATGTAAGGGAAAAGGAGCTTTTCCAGAAAAGGGATTCTTTGGAGCTGTTCCAGACAAAGATCAGCGAAATCATCCATATGTTCGCCGAAAAAAATAAGCCGATAAAGAAAAAGGAAATTCTAAGTTCGCTTTGCGGCAGGGAATATTCTTCTGTAGAAAAAGAGCGGGCGGTAAATGAACTGAAAAGGCAGATGGATGAATTTTATGATGAATATGTGGAAAGGCTGGGCAGGATAAAGGCGGAGTTAGGAGAGCTGGACCAGAAGCTGGGAGTCCAGGCAGAGCTTCTGGAAGCATGCAGAAAGCACAGAAATGCCTATCAGCAAATTCCTGAGTATGTCGGCCTGCGGGATGAGATCAACCGGGAGTTTGAAAAAAGAAAGATTGCGGAAAAGGCGATGTTTGCCTGTGAATATGTGATCGGCCTGGAAAAGGAGGAATGGAGGGACGCCATAGAAACGTTTCTCGGTCCCCGGCGTTATACGATTCTTGTCGAGCCGAAATATTATGATATCGCGGATGACGTGTTGAATCGCTCCCGGTATCGGTATGCCCATTTGTTCAATACGAAACTTTTGATGAAAAAGGAAATAAAAGTGGAAGAAGATTCGGCGGTACATATGCTGGAGATCAGGAATTTTGTGGCGCAGAAGTATTTTGATTTCCAGCTGGGCAGAATGCATGCGGTGGACATCGGAAAAGTCAGGGATTATGAAAATGCCATTTCCAAGGAAGGGCGTGTGTCCGTAGCGATGGACAGTTATTTTCTCCGCTTTGAAAAATTGCGCTTTTATTATCTGGGGCAGAAGACATTTGAACTGAACAGGATACGGGCGGAGAAGGAAATCAAACGCCTGCAGGGAGAAAAAACAGAGCTTCTGGCGCAGCAAACAGAGCTGGAATTTGGGAAAAACCGATTGAACGGGGATAAAGGCTTTTTCCGGGAATATGATTACGATGCCGCAGAGGAATACCAAAAAACGGTTGATATGCGCAAAAGTTCGGAAAAGCAGCTAAAGCAGCTGAAGCAGGCGCAGAAGAATAACCGGGAATTTATGGAGCTGAGCCAGATGGTGGAAAAGCTTTCCGTGGAAAAGGAAGCGGTCCGCAGGGAGCAGGAGGGCAAAATTACGCAGGAGAGCGAACTGCGGACGAGAATAGGAGTCTATAAGAGCAGAATCGCAGATAAGTCCGAAGAGCTGCAAAAGCAGAAGAAACAATGGAAAGAATATGAAATAGAATTTTATCCGATTGTGAAGAGAGCGGTGGAAGCTTATGACAAATTTGTGGAAAACGGGCAGCAGGGAGCAGGAGGTCTGCTTTCGCCGGAAACAAGGGGGCGTCTGTCCAGGAGCATCGAGCAGCATAAGAAAGAATTGATCGGCCTCCAGTCGGCTTATAACAGCAGGCATCCCGAAGGATCCCTGCCCGTGGATACTTCCGGACGGCAGGAATACGCGGCCAGAAGGGACAGGATCTGGATGGACAGCCTTCAGGAGATCAGGCAGAAGCTGGAAGAACAGACAAGGCGGTACGAAGATATTTTTAAAAATGAATTCGTGCTGACGATTCTGAATGCCTGTGAGAAGGCGCGGGAAGATTTGAAGCAGATCAACGGGGAACTGGCAAAGCTGCATTTTTCAGAGAAATACGAATTTGATATCCATTACGTGAAAGACGGTTCCGAATACGCGAGGATATTGGAATATGCAAGATATCTGGATGAGAGGGAGCAGCTGGGCAGTTCGGACGGACAGATGACGTTTTCGATGTTTACAAAGGTTTCGGACGAAGAAGGAGAAGCGCTGGAACAGGAATTGAAGCGGATTATTAACCGCATTATCGAAAAGAACAGCGAGGAGGCCATTGCCCGGTTTGCAGATTACCGAAATTATATGACTTATGAAATTCTGATCAGCAACCAGAATTTGAGCCGGGCGAAGTTATCCCGTCAGATCGGCTTTAATTCGGGAGCGGAGGTGCAGATTCCTTATTTGCTTATTTTGTGCGCGGCGCTGCTTTTGATCTATAACCAGAGGGTGAATTCCACCAGGCTGGCGTTTATCGACGAACCCTTTGCTAAGATGGATCCCGGCAATGTGAGGGTAATGCTGGATTTTATGAAAAGGCAGAAGATGCAGGTGATTTTTTGTTCGCCGGACAAGACGGAGTCAATCGGAAATGAGTGCGAAGTCATCCTTCCTGTGCTGCGCGTCCGGGCGGACAGCATGCAGATGGGCGTTATACAGTTCCATGAGGAAAAGGCATATGACGGATTATAAAGAAAAAATATTGGTTCTTTTAGCGGAGAGTTATAGGAAGAGCAAGAAGGACAACGGCACCAGCCGGATTGCCAGGCGGACAAAGATCGAACCAGTAAAGTTATATAAGCATTATAGGGACAACGACGGGGATCTGGATGAGATAGAGGCAGTGAACCAGGCGGCAGAGGACTGCCGGAAAAGAGGATATGTAACGTATGATATGAATGGGTTCAGTAACGAGATTGCCGCCATTTATCTGGCAGATGATAAGATAGCGGAGATTGAGAAGTATCTAAGCGACACATACGGTTATGAACCCAAATACGCAAAACGGCAGTATATAGAGGAAATGCTGGAAAAATACGGCGGATGCTCGCCGGCAGCGGACAAAGAATGCGAAAGGCTGCGCGGCATTCTGGAGAAAAACAGAATACCGAAAGAGTATTTGCAGACAGAAGATATCCTGAAAGCGCTGGTGTTTATAGAAAACAATCAAATACCTCTCTATCTCAGGGAGGCTTCCATGCTTATTTATGGGAGCAGCAAATATTTGGAAGAAACGGTTTTGGAAAGTATATGCCGCCTGCTCAGGGAATTCCAGGAAAAGCCCTGCGAAGAGGGGGAACTGCCTGATGAGATTCTGCGGGAATACCATATCGCAAAGGAACCCCAGAAGATATGCATCAAAGGAGATATCACCCTATGGATAAGGGGGAGGAGCTTTGATGCGGGGGTGTTTGAGAATGGAATCGAATTTTTTGCAGATGAATGGGATCCTATGGAAAAGATCGAAATCCATGCGGGGGAATTTATGACGGTGGAAAATTACACTTCTTATTTGCGGATGAAAAGCAAAGGGTGCGTTTTCTTTTATTTAGGGGGCTATACGGCTCGGTTTCAGAGGGATTTTCTGAAGAAAGTATATGAAGGGAACCGTAGAATACGTTATCTGCATTTTGGCGATATCGATGCCGGAGGGTTCTCCATTTACGAACATTTGCGCCGCATTACGGGAATTCCTTTTTCTATGTACCGAATGTCTGTGGAGGTTCTTCAGGATAAAAGGCATGCCTCCTGCCTCCAGCCATTGACGGAGAACGACAGGAAACGTTTGGAAACGCTTGCAGGGAAAACCGATTTTCACGATATAGCGGTTTATATGATGGAAAAAAACGTGAAGTTGGAACAAGAGATCGTGAGCCTCGACAATCTGTACCCTAAAAAGTGCGAATGGTAACAAAAATATTTTTCCTGGAAGATTTCTGCTATGCTTAAATGTGAATTGTCATCAATAAGAGAAAAAACCATAGATGAGGCGGGGGCAGAATCATGTTAAGGACAATTAAGGGAAAGCTTACAGTTAATGTGATAGGCATTGTGGTGGCGAGCATTCTCCTGACGACAGCGGGAATCGTCTGGGTTGCAGGAAAACGGATGATCCAGGACCAATCGAGGGCATTACAGCTGAATGCGGATAAATATGCGGAAGAGATCAATACCTGGGTAGAAAATGAAAAAATGCTCGCAGAAGGTACGGCGGCCAGCATAAGGGCGGGCGGAAGGACGGATACGGATTTTCTCCAGTCCGTGGTGGATGCCCATGCGGAGGGCAGGAAGGAATTATTAAATCTTTATTGCGGAACGAAAGACAGCAGATTTATCCAGTCGAACAAAGGAGCGGAAGTGCCGGAGGGATATGACCCGGTGGAAAGAGGATGGTACCAGGAGGCGGCAGAAAAAGGAGGGGCTATCGTTACGGATCCTTATACGGACGCGGTGACAGGGCAGATGTGTACTACGATGGCTGTGCCTGTTTATATAGACAATGAACTGGCAGGAGTGGTCGGATTGGATGTGACGCTCGGCACGGTGACGGAACTGACAGGAAGCATCAACTATGAAGAAGGGGTTTATGGTTTTTTGGTGGACAGCAGCGGGCAGTATGTGGCGCATAAAAACAAAGAATATGAACCCACAGAGGATGCGGCGGTAGCGGCGGCGGATGTGCTTCCCGGGTTAAAAGGAATGCTGGAGGGGACGGACAGCGGCGTGAATAGGCTGGTGGATTATGATGGCAGCGCTTGTTATTTTGCGGTATCGGGAATTGAGGGAAGCTTGTGGAAGCTGGGCGTTGTCGTGCCGGCGGCCAATATTACGGATTCTTTGGCGGCTATGGTCGGGATAGCGGCTGCTGCAGCGCTTGTCATTATTGTGTTCGTGGCATTATTTATGGCCTGGCTGATCGGAAGGATGCTGGAGCCGGTACAGATGCTGAAGCAGTTTGCTTCCGGGGATTTTTCGGAAAACGCGGTTTCTGCCAGAGGCGTTCCGCAAGAATATAAGAACGAGACGGAACAGATCCGGATAGCTACGGCCGAAGTAAGGCAGCAAATGCGGGAAATTATTCTGAATACCAAGCAGGAGGCGGAAAAGATCGGCGAGATTGCGGAAGGCGCGTCTGGAGGAATGACCGTATTGAATAAAGAAATTGCCGGCATTTTTGACTTGGCGGCTCATGTGTCGGAGCAGACCGCGCAGGCGAAGATACTGACAGAGAATATGAGGGAGAACGGGCAGGAACTGGGGGATGCCATAGAGAATGTAGCCAGGAAGGCGGAAGAGGCGGCGGAACAGTCAAACAGCATTATGGAGCGGGCCGGAAAGCAGTATGAAGCCTCCGGCCAGTCTGCAAAAGAAGCTGTCGCGCTTTGCAGCGAAGCGGGAAAAGAGCTGGAAAAAGCGATTTCGGACAGCCGGAAGGTACAGGAGATCGATGCTTTGACGGAGGAGATATTGGCTATCAGCTCCCAGACGAACCTGCTGGCGCTGAATGCCTCGATAGAGGCGGCAAGAGCCGGCGAAGCGGGCAAGGGGTTTGCCGTCGTGGCGGAAGAAATCCGGCAGCTGGCGGACAATTCCAGGCAGGCGGTGGATAAAATACGCAAGGTGACGGAAAACGTGGTGCAAAATGTTGCCTTTTTATCGGAAAATGCCAGAAGGCTGCTGGGATTTATGAATGGAAAGGTGATGGAAGATTATAAAGGGATGACGGAGCTGGCAAAAGCATACCAGAAAGATGCCGCATTTTATAACGATATATCCAGCGACTTGGGGGCATCCTCCCAGGAAATGAACGCGAGCATGGTCGGGATCAATGAATCCATCGGCGTGATTGCGGAGCTGGCGGGAGGAATTGCGGAATGGATGGAAAATATGGAACAATCCGCAGAGGAATCCCGGGAAAATTCAAAGGCGGTGATGGAGCGGATGGAAGAATTGTTCCGTTTGAGCGAACTTTTAAATGAGACGGTGGCATCTTTCCGGGTATAGGAATTGAATAATTATAAAATTAGAAAAATAGCGCTTTTTCAAGGGTGCTATTTTTTTAATTCTTATAAAAAAATAAATTTTTTTTAAAGAAAATAAAATGAATAAATATGTATATATTTATAATAAATATACAAATAATTTATCAAAGTAAAGGGACAAAGAATATTCATGCAATGAAATGTAATATATTGTTAAAAAATGAATAATTTAACGTCAAGCAATAATACAAAATGGAATTGACAAAGCAACGTGGTTTTTGATAAAATATGGATCGTGTTATTAGGAACATAAGCATAAGAGGAGCTGAAAATATGTTAAAGTATATTGCAAAACGAATTGGTCTGGCAGTCGTAACAATCTGGGCGGTGGCTACCATTACCTTCTTTCTAATGAATATGGTGCCGGGAGGTCCGTTCCTTTCAGAAAAGGCGATCAGCCCGCAGGCACAGGCAGCGCTGGAGGCAAAATACGGCTTGGACAAACCTTTGTTCCAACAATATATTACATATCTGACAGACGCGCTTCATGGTGATTTCGGTGACAGCCTGAAACAGAGGGGCCGTACCGTAATGTCTATTATACAAACAAAATTCCCCGTTTCAGCAAGGGTGGGCGGGATCTCCGTATTGGTTGCCCTGTGTATCGGCATTCCGCTGGGATGTATCGCCGCTATCCGAAGAGGAAAATTCATAGATAGTTTTATCAGCGTTGTGGCAACCTGCGGGATCGCGGTGCCGAGCTTCGTAATTTGTACCGTGCTGATGTATTTCTTCGGCGTTAAATTAAGAATCCTGCCGACGTTGGGGCTCACTTCCTGGAAGCATTACATCATGCCAGTAATCGCGCTTGCGTTTTATCCGACGGCGTATATTATGAGGCTGACAAGGTCATCTATGCTCGATGTGCTCGGGCAGGATTATATGCGGACCGCAAAAGCGAAAGGCTTGTCACAGGTAGTCAGCATATTCAAGCATGCGCTCAGGAATGCGGTTCTTCCGGTTATTACCTATGTAGGTCCCATGCTGGCTTATACTTTGTCAGGAAGCTTTGTTGTAGAAAAGATATTTACAATCCCGGGGCTTGGCGGTGAGTTTATCGGCTCG
>OFFN01000658.1_pt1 | contig 25455 bp, 27 predicted proteins | sample 1521381 | NCBI WGS metagenome assembly OFFN01 (sample SAMEA3504112, study PRJEB24116) | mouse gut metagenome | biome: mouse gut; feature: mouse-associated habitat; material: faeces | place: Denmark | collected 2011 | reverse complement strand
GCTCCAAATATTTTAAAGACAGATCATCCAGCTCCACTTTAATCTTTGAAATTCCAAGCCTCTGGGCAATAGGGGAATAGATCTCCATCGTCTCTTTTGCAATTCTCTGCTGACTCTCCAAACTTTTATATTTCAGCGTCCTCATGTTGTGGAGACGGTCAGCCAGCTTAATAATGATCACTCTGATATCCCTTGCCATTGCCAGAAACATCTTACGCAGATTTTCCGCCTGCATTTCAAAACGGTCTAAAGCCTTATCTCCGCTTTCATTGGAAAACTGCAGTTGTTCCAGCTTTGTCACTCCGTCAACCAAAAGAGCAACGTCACTGCCGAACTGCTCCTTGATCTCATCCTCGGTCATAATAGTGTCTTCTATCACATCATGCAAAAGCCCTGCTGCAATAGTTTCCTTATCCATCTCTAAATCTGCCAGAATAATCGCCACACATAATGGATGAATAATATAGGGTTCCCCTGATTTGCGCACCTGATCCTTATGAGCCCTCTCTGCCAAATGATATGCCTTTTCAATCAATGTAATATCATCAGAAGGATGATATTTATGGACACGCAAAATCAAGTCCCTGTATAATTGCTGGGGACTTTGAAATTCCTGAATGGCTTCTATCCTGCCATCGTCAAATACCACTTCATTTTTCGTCTGTTTCGTATCTTTTTCTTCCGTCATGTTCTCACACCTTTAGATGCATTAAATATACGCTTTTATTCATATATTATGATATTATATATTTTTTTGTATATTTCGTCAACGAATGCTCTTACAAGTTTTCCCAAATTACAAAACAGGTATGCATCATTTTTGCATACCTGTTTAAAACACGGTAGTTTGACAGTTGAATAAAAGAAAAATTCTTGCAGGCCCGATAAAGCCTGTATTTTTTTGTCAAATTTTCTTTTATTTTATGTGGCTATTTGTACGTATTTGTGCTATAATAGAGGTATGGAGGATATGCCTTATGAAACTAACTTGTGCCGGATCTAAAAATTCGCCTACTTATTATGTTCAGAAATCTGTCCGTATTGGAGCCAAAACAACTACCAAAACTGTTGAACGTCTTGGCAGCATTGAAGAAATCAAAGCCAGATGTGGTGATATGGATCCCATTGAATGGGCAAAAGAATATACAAAAAAACTGACCTTAGCAGAAAAAGGATCAAAGCAGGGAATTCTTCTCAAATATTCCGCGTCCATGCTTATTGATAAAAATGTCCGCCGTTCCTGCAACGTTGGATATCTGTTTCTCCAGGATATCTGCTACTCTCTTGGAACCGATAGGATTTGTGATGCCATCTCTGAAAAATATAAATTTGATTACGACCTAAATGACATCCTTTCCATGCTTATTTATTCCAGAATCATCGCACCCGGCTCGAAGCTGTCTTCCCTTGAAAGTGCACAGAACTTTCTGGAACAGCCAAAGTGTAACCTGCATCAGATTTACAGAGCGCTCGGGGTGATCGCTAAGGAAAATGATTTTTTTCAGTCAGAACTCTACAAAAACTCCCAGTCTGTCATTGCACGCAGAAAAGAAGTCCTCTACTATGACTGTACTAATTACTACTTTGAAATCGAGGAGGAAGACGATTTCAGAAAATATGGTGTTTCAAAAGAACACCGTCCCAATCCCATAGTACAGATGGGACTGTTCATGGATGCGGACGGCATCCCTCTTTCCTTCTCTGTTTTTGATGGAAACCAGAATGAACAGCCTTCCATGACTCCGTTAGAGAAAAAAATCCTGAAAGACTTTGGAAAATCAGATTTTATTGTCTGTACCGATTCCGGACTTTCCTCTACAGCAAACAGAAAATTCAACAGCATTCAGGGGCGTGGTTTTGTAACAACGCAGTCTGTCAAAAAACTCAAAGGATTTTTACAGGATTTCTGTCTGGATGATGATGGTTGGTATATCCCCGGTGAAAAGAAAAAATATAAACTCAGTGAACTGGATGAAGAAAAGGATCACGACAAAGTCTTTTATAAAGACAGATGGATGAATGAAGATGATCTTGAGCAGCATCTTATTGTAACCTATTCCATCAGATACCGTAATTATCAGCGCACGGTAAGGGAAAGACAGATTGAAAGAGCGAGAAGATTCGTCGAAAATCCTTCTTCTCTTTCAAAGAAAAAGCCAAATGACCCAAAGCGTTTTATTGAGCTGGGGCACTGTACTGCTGATGGAGAAGCAGCAAGCAGAACCATTCCTTCACTGAATCAGGAACAGATAGATAAGGAATCAAAATATGATGGTTTCTATGCCGTATGTACAAATCTGGATTATGATGCGGCAAAAATCATCAGGATCAATCAGAAAAGATGGGAGATCGAAGAATGCTTTCGGATCATGAAAACAGAATTCAAAACAAGACCGGTGTATCTTTCCAGAAAGGACCGGATTACAGCCCACTTTACGACATGCTTTACAGCTCTCGTAATCTACAGAATACTCGAAAAGAAACTAGAAGAACAATACAGCTGCGAGGAAATCATTGGAACCCTGAGAACTATGGATATGATGATCGCTCCCGGAGAGGGATATATTCCCGCTTACACAAGGACAGATTTAACAGATGCATTGCATGATGCTTTTGGTTTTAGAACAGACTATCAGATTACTTCTCAAAAAAATATGAGAAAAATTTTAAACCAGACCAAGAAGAAGCAAAAATAGCTACATACTTTTCAACCAAGAAAACCCCACAAACAGCGTATTTATGCTGGGTGTGAGGTTTTTACCTTTTCTCAACTGTCAAAGATGGGATTATACATGGAATTATGCAGAATGCAATGAATGATTGATACCAATTATCATTCAGACACAACCGTCTTTTTCATGCATATCATAATGGTAAGTAAAATACAGAGGTTTTCTATGTCTGTTTCCAATCATTCAACTTATGCCGCGCAAATAGATGCTTCCAACGAAGGCGGACTGCGTATTCAGGTAACCTCCACGCTCGGAATGGTTCCCGTTCCGGATGCTTCCGTTACGATTTATTATGCGGATAACCCCGAATCACCGATCCAAACCCTGACTACGGACATTTCCGGTCAGACTCCGATCATCGAATTACCCGCTCCGCCCGTCTCATACAGTCTGGAACCCGGTTCCCCAAGACCGTATTCGGAATACGCGATACAGGTGATCGCTCCCGGATACGAAACGGTAGTCATATCCGGTTCCGAAATCTTACCCAACGTGACCTCCATCCAGCCGGTGGAACTGCCTCCTTTGGAGGTATCAGAAGAGGATACGGAAGAAGATATCAACATCGGCCCGCACACCCTATACTATGATTATCCGCCGAAGATCCCCGAAGAGGAGATCAAACCGATGGACGAAACCGGCGAGATCGTATTAAGCCGTGTGGTCATTCCGGAATTTATCATTGTCCATGACGGCGTTCCCGACGATTCCACCGCCCCTAACTATTACGTCCGATACAAGGATTACATCAAAAACGTAGCCTCTTCCGAAATCTATGCTACATGGCCGGAAAGCGCCATTTACGCCAATATTCTGGCTATCATGTCCTTTACTTTAAACAGGGTGTACACGGAATGGTACCGGAATACACGGTGGTTCAGGGTTGTAAAGCCCTTACGCTGAATGAGTTGATCATCAAAATGACAGGGAAATCTGCTTATTCCGTCGAATATCGGTAATCATTGACCGGACAAGCCATAATTCTAAAAAACTAACGCAAAACAGTCATGTTAGTTATCTTTCGGGATAACAACATGGCTGTTTTTTATGCCCTCAAATACAAAAATTTCAGAGACAATCTCTCTGTATGGAAAATAGGAGGTAAACACGATGACAAAAACCAATTTTACACTATTTTACAGCAACACATGCCAAACTGCAAGCAATCAGTTTTATCCGAATGAGATACAAATAAGTTCCGAAAATGATTTAAAGACAGCCGTATCTCATGACCATGTGTGTGCCAGGTACAAGAATAATCACCGGAAAAAGGAGCATTTTATCCATTCAGATTGTACCATGTTTGATATTGACAATTCTGACAGTGATAATCCTTCCGATTGGATATATCCTGTTGATGTTAAGGAGAAGTTTCCGAATGTATGTTTTTATATTGTATTTTCAAGAAACCACATGAAAATAAAAGATGGAAAGGCGGCACGTCCGAAGTTCCATGTATATTTTCCTGACAGGCTGATTGAAAACAGTACAGAATATCAAAAACTGAAAAATAAAGTATGCGCCTATTTTACAGCATTTGATGCTAATGCAAAGGATTCTGCCCGTTTTTTCTTTGGTGTTGAAAATCCGCAGATAGAATTTCAGGATGGAGATATTGTATTGTCAGATTTTATGGAAACAGTTGAACTAGATATTCAGGAATCATTTAATAAGAATAGTTTTCCAGAAAATAACAGTATTATTCCTTATGGGAAACGACATAGTACACTTTTTGACTATGCGACCCGTGTAGTCACACGCTGGGGAGAATCTGATAAAGCATATTCCGCATTTTGTAGCGAAATTAAAAAATGTGTACCGCCTATGGAGGAAACAGAACTAATCAGTATCTGGAAAAGTGTTTGTAAACATTATCATGAAAAAACGGAGAACAGTCCTGATTATCTTCCGCCGGAATTATACGAATTGTTTTCTAAAGCAGAAACATTGAAACCAAATGATTTTACGGATTTAGGACAGACGAATGTATTCGTAAAGGTATTTAAAGATGTTGTCCGTTATTCTACTGCAACGGACTATCTTTATTACAATGGTAAAGTATGGGTTGAAAGTAAAACCAAAATCCATCGTTTTGTACAGCTTCTGACAACACATCAATTAAGAGAGGTTTCTTTTTTGCTGACAGAAGCCAGAAAAGAAGAAAATAATGCAATCATAAATGATGATGTTTCTAATCAGGAAATAGTAAAAGGAAGCATTAAGAATGCTGAAAATTATCGAAAGTTTGTTATGAAGCACCGCCAAACTGCTCGTATTACTGCTGTTTTAACCGAAGCACAGCCGATGGTTGAAATTGATGTAGAAAAACTCGACAAAAACGGATTTTTATTAAATACCCCTGCTGGTATCATAGACTTGCGGACAGGAGCACAAAATCAACATAATTCCTTAGATTATTGTACAAAGATAACAACGGTAAGCCCAGATTTACAAAACGCAGAGTTATTCCAGAACTTTTTGGAAACCATTACCAATCATAATCAATCATTAAAAGAGTACCTACAGTATATCGCCGGAATGTGTCTGATCGGAAAGGTATATTGTGAGAACCTTATCATTGCTTACGGTACAGGAAAAAATGGTAAAAGCACGTTTTTTAATCTGCTTTCTATGGTTATGGGAAATTATTCCGGCAATCTATCAGCGGAGATACTTACAAAAAATTCCCGGATAAATAAAAAGAATGAATTTGCTGAACTGCGTGGGAAACGTCTGGTAATTGCTTCGGAACTGGAAGACGGCAGACAGCTTGATACAGCTTCTTTAAAACAATTATGTTCTACAGACATGATATATGCAGAGAAAAAATATAAAAATCCATTTTCATTTATACCAACACATACAACTGTTCTATGTACTAACCATCTTCCATCTGTTGAAGCATTGGATAACGGAACATGGCGCAGATTGGTTGTTGTTCCTTTTCAGGCTGTTATTCATGACAGTGAGGAAATAAAAAATTATACAGAATACTTATTTCAAAATTCCGGGGGTGCTGTATTATCATGGATGATACAGGGAGCGCAGAAATTCATAGAATCAGATTATAAAATATCACAGCCGGAAATTGTAAAACAGGCAATTAAAACATATCGGGCTGAAAATAATTGGATTCAAAATTATCTGTTTGAATGCTGTGAAACTGACAGGGCATATTTTGAAAAAGCAAGTGAACTCTATAATAATTATAAAGATTACTGCATAAATACAGGTGAATCAATAAAAAGCTGCCCTGCATTTAAAAAAGCAATGATTGAAGCCGGATACAAACACAAGAGCAATGCGAAAGGAAGTTTTTATTATGGAGTGAGAATAAAGCAATTCCATATGCCTTACATTAACCCTCCATCAATGGTAGAGGATGGTGGAGAGATAGATAACTTTTCAGAAAATGATTTGGAATTTTAATTTCAAAAGTTTATGATTTCTCTACCATTCACTACCATGCCAGAAAATTGATACTTAATAAATAGCCATTGATGGAATTTCAATGGCTATTTTCATACGCAGATATAGAAGGAGTTGGATGTTTGAAAAATTTTCTTCCACCCTGGTACCATACCCTACAGCAAGCTGTTTGCATGAACCCTTACGGCATTTGTTCAATATCCATGAATACAAGGATATTTCCCTCATTGACCGCGTAAATCAAATCAGATATATGTTAAAACGTGGGATTTTAGAAGCGTCTGTTTTTTCCTGTAAATGTTTCATGGTCTACACCCTTTCTCAAAGGTTCTCTTCCATTTTGAGCCTGTTTTCTTTTCCATATGGATAAATATATAGGTAACACTGTTCTTTTCCATCTCGGTTAGATGCATCTTGTTTCAAAAAATATCCTGACGGTTTCATGAATCTTTATGAACAAGATAAAAACAGTTACTTTAATCTACTCTCAAAAATATATAAGGTTTCCCATAACAAATTATAAATCACTGGAAATTCCCAGTAAAATATCTACTGCCGGCTGTAATTCCGGTTTTGAACGGTATGCCCGGATAATCTCCCGTTCTTTTTCATTCAGTTCATCAGAAGATAAACGGACATCCAACAATTCACTTGGGGAAATATTTAATGCTCTGCATATGTCAGCAAGAATATCTGCATCCGGCCTGTTGATTCCCTGTTCCCAATTTGAAACCCTGTTATTGCTTATCCCCAGTTTTTCAGCTAACTGTACCTGGCTTATCCCACATGCTTCACGGTATTTGCGGATTCGCCCGCCTATTTCATACTTCAATTCCATCACCTGCCTTTATTCTATTCTAATTATACACACAGAATCTGAAATGTAAAGATGAAAATCATGAAAAACTGGATTTTTAACTTGAAAATACAGTATTACTGTGATATTATGGTAAAAAATCATGAAATTCTGGAAGTGAAAGGAGAATAAAAAGCGGTATGTTTATAAAATTTTCAGGCAGATTAAATGTTACTAAAATGTTTAAATGTTACCAAATTATTAAGTGCTCTTGACTATTTCAGCAATACTTTTATAGTAGAAATAGAAAAAGGAGATATGGAATATGTCTGTTTATCAGAAAGTTCGTGCATACATAGATGAAAATGGATTGAAACAAGTGGCCGTTGCGGAAAAAGCAGGGATTTCAAAGAATACATTCAATGCTATTTTAAATGGAAAACGTACATTGTATGCAGATGATTTAAGGGCTATCTGTCTTGCGCTGAATGTCAGCCCGGAATTGTTTATTGAGGTGAAGCATTCCTGTCCGAGACAGTATCAACAGCCAGAAAAAGGAGAAAGAAACAAATGAACAAAGAAGCGATTGCAAGAACCGCAGAATCAGTACAAATCATGGGGGAATATTTAAAAACTGTTCTGAACGGGAAAAAATTGTGGGAGAACACTCACGTAAAGAAGCAGATTGAAAAAAGGGAACAGGGGAAACACTTTACAATCAGCGATCACATCCGGGGCATGGTATACGCTATGTTAAGTTCGGGAATTTCATGGGAGCGTGTGGAGAAAGATATTGATGAAAGCACAGGAAGAATCCTGTCTATAGATCAAATTTTCCAAAACTATGATGCCGATACTCTACTCTCCTGTTCTGTTGAAACACTGAAAGAGGAAATCAAAGTACAGAGATTGGCAGGCATAAGCACTAATAATCAATTAAAAGGTTTAATTCCTGATAATATCAGAAAATTAAAACAATGGGAAGATACTTTCGGAAGTATTGACAGTTACTACAAGCGTTTTATAGAGAAAGATTCCTCTTATCAAACACTGATAGAAACACTCTCACAATCAGACAGTGAAAATAAGATGAAACAATTGAGTGAAGCCCTGACAGCGGAATATCTGCGGAATGTCGGTTATGACCTTGCAAAACCTGACAGACATGTCCGCCGGATACTTGGAAACAGTATATTAGCGTGTTCAGAACAGGAAATTGTTCCAGTATTTGAAGCAATGGAAATTGTCAGGGAAATTGCGGGTATCTTAAACAGGCATGTTGCGGAAGTAGATTATATTTTGTGGTCGTATTGTGCAACAGGTTATGGGGAAATCTGCACAAGCAGACGGCCACTGTGCTGTGATTGTGTGATAAGGAAATATTGCAGGAACGGGCAGGAAAAACCATGCCAGAAAATGAAATCCTGACATATATCTAAATATTATGAAATTATTAAGTGCCCTTGTACATCCCAGAGGACTTATTATAATCAATATATCAAGAGATTTCCTTGTTGAAAGGTATCGCTTATAGAAAATATTATGATTGTAAACAACCGAAGGAGGTAAAAGGTGAAAGCTCATAATGACCGGGAAGAATTAAAAAATAATTGGGATCAGTTGTTGAATGATTTGGAAGCCTGTAAGGGAATGTCGTTAGATATCTTTAAGAAGTTATTTTTAGATACATGGAAATATTTAACGGTACATATCAAACATTGTATGATTTCATGTTCAGATACTGCCCTGACAGACCGTTTAGCAATTTTTTCTTCACTTAATAATTATCCAGATAATATAAAACAATGGGAATTTGATGCCTGTGGAAAGTTTGCAGAAGCCGTTTTAAGATCAATTTCCTATATGGGAGATAACGAGGAACACCAATGCTGGTTTACAGATGGGATGATTTGTGTAGAAGAATTTATCCATGATTATACCGAAGTTGAAATGTCTGACTTTGAATCAGCTTTTACCAGGCTTTGTAACAGGTATGAGGAAGAAGTATATTATTTTGGCGAGTAATCCAAGGAGGAAAAATCTATGAATCTTGAAAATAGAGAAGCCTTTGTTATTCCATTTTCTGTTCAAAAATCATCTGTTTGGAAAGAGGTAATTCGATACCTAAGCGAAAAAGAAACCACACCTGTTGAAGCAATCTGCCATAGCCGCCTTGTTTCGATTAATAAGGAGTATTATCCCGTAGAACGATTAGAAATCAGGTATACAGCTAAATGGAATGCCGTCAGTATTTTTAAAGAATGTTGGACGGAACAGGAAACACATTATGAACAGCAGATTCATTATTTTGACCGTTTTGGAAAGGAACATGAAAAATCCGGATTTGATTATTATGACACAAAAGCCAAAAGATGGAAAAGCGGTGTATTGCATCCTTTCACATCCACAGCAAAAGGCTATTCCGGAGATGCGCTTACCAAGCCTTGGGAACCCAGAGAAGTAACAGTACCTGTTACTGAAAATGTCTCATACGAAAAGGAAACCGGACGGAAAAGAAACTCCGGTGAGGTAAAAGGGAATCATACTTACTATCATGATAAGGAATATCCATTTCCCTTGCATTTGGAAAATCATGCTGATGATGATTTATTTTCAAGTATAATTTTTCATTCAGATTCAGTAGAAAATCAGAAAATTCCTTATTCGCAGGAAGCAGTTAAAGATGGAATGGTAATCAGGCAATCGAAACCGCTAAATGAAAATGATATTGATACCGAACTGTCTAAAGCGAAGTCAATGGCAAAGAAAGAGTGCATCTGGAAAATTCCCGGTCAGTCATATGCAGATTTGCACATGGAATTCGATTCCGATGAAATTTGCCAGATATGGTATTGCCCAGTCTACCATGTTATTTATGAATTCAGCGGGCAAAAATATGAATGTTTTGTTTCGGGCAATTTTAGAGGTTCTGTTGGAATGCAAATGAAATCAGGCAACCGCTTAGTATCTGATGAACGGGAAGATTCTGTTAAAGGAAAGATTGACCCGGAAGATGTTTCTATAGAAAACATAAAACAGCAATATGACAATGAATATTCTGCTCTAAAAGACAGAAAGAAAAAATGTTGGTTAAAGTTTATCTGGATTTGGTTAGGAGTATGCGGCATTCCAATTCCAATAGCATTGCTTTTTATGCCTTTAGCCACTATCCAAAATGGTATAGGGATAATTATTATTTCTATTGTTACGTCAATTTTGCCGGTTGTATTTGTGGGAACAGCCATTTATTTATGTTGGAAAAACTACAAGGAAATAAAAAACATAAAGAGAGAACTTTCGCAGAATAATGAAGCGAAAAAGAACATTGTTCCTTTCCGTCAGGCCAAAAAGAAAACGATTATGGAAATTATTTTGAATGATAATTTAAGTGATCGTGAAAAAGCAATGCGGTGTGAAGCAATACTAAAAAATCAGATATAAAAACAAACATCTCTTTTCATTTATAGTTTTCTGATTGGAGAAACAGTTAGAATTATATAGTATTCTCCATCAGAATTATAAATGAAATAAACCACACCATTTCATTTATAGTTCATGAAAATAGAAAATTGTAAGGAGAACACTATGAACAGAGAAAACGGATATCTGCTATATAAACATTATAACATTAATGAAAAAGATGACAGTACACAAATTATGCTGAAAGTGATACATGGAGCCTTTCTGGATTTCGGTCGGCGTGGGATTTTTCCTGTCCGAACAGAAGATAGCAGACAGGGAAACCTGATATCAAAAACAGAGCATTTTCTCTCTGATAAAATCCCAAATCTTCTGCAAGCAGTAAACGAAGCTGATAACGGTCAGGAAATATTTGATACAATGCATCATGGAATATGTGGACTGATTATGCAGATTTATAGCAAAACAAGCGCATGGACATATGGAATCGCTCAGGAATGGCTGAACTTTACTTTGTTACATTTAACAATTATTGAATCCAATATGGAAACGGGATATTGGCCTGTGAAAGAAACAAGAAAATATTTTCATGTTCCTGTGAACCGTTCCCTATTAGAATCTGCCGCTCTTAAAAAGAGAAGATATCCGTATGATTTAGGCTTAAAATGCGCTCCGGTCATACATGATATCCCAGATACTTATCAGATGGATTGGTATTCCCATGAAAAAACAAAGCCTGTTGAGAATTGGGGTTATCAGGAATATATAGAATTTCAGAACGCTGTCCGTAAGGAACTGAAAGAAAACTATGTAGAACCAAACGGAATCTATCAGGATTGTCTGGACTGGGCTTTTCAAGTCTGCATGGCAAGGGCAAGACAAATGAAGTTTTGATATTCAAAAAAGGAGACTGCTATGGTTTATGGATATGCAAGATGTTCCACGAATGAAGATTTACAGGATATTACAAGGCAGGTCAGGGAATTAAAACAACAGGGTGCAACGGATGAAACAATCTATATGGAATATGAAAGCGGCACAAAAATAAACCGTGCAGAATTAGCAAAGCTTCTGAATGTTGTAAAAGAGGGTGATACCATTTACGCAACAGAAGTCAGCAGAATCACCCGGAGCACCAAACAACTCTGCGACATTATAGAACTTGCAAAAGAAAAACAAATCAAACTGGTTCTTGGCACATTCATTGTAGATTGCAGTAAGGAACTTGACCCCATGACAGAGGGAATGTTAAAATTGATGGGGGTTTTTGCTGAACTTGAAAGGAACATGATAAGCCAGAGGGTAAAAAGCGGAATGGAACACGCAAAAGCAAAAGGAAAGATAGTTGGAAGACCTGCCACTACCGAAAATAACATCCCACATATATTTTACAAGCATTATCCAAAGTACAAGAAAGGTGAAATTAATAAAAAGGAGCTTTCACGGCTTTGTTCCTTATCATATCCAACTATATACAAATATCTGAATATTGTTGAGAGGTGAGAAATACATGAATGTAAATATCTATTCCAGAAAAGCAGTAGAAAAACTTTTACAGACGGATTTTCCGAAAAATACGGCGGTTATCAGCTTTTATGACCCGCCCACTCCATTTCGGGATGATTCTTATATCCCTGTAGATTATTCTGATAAGGCAAGCCGTGTCTTTCAAGTTGCAGTACATGACATTGATTTGTCTGTCCTGCCGAAATATAATCTGACGTATGATACTTATTTTACCGAAGCAGATGATCTGGCAGAATTTATTTATACTGCAAAAGCAGATGGATTAGATATTATATGCCAGTGTGAATATGGGGAAAGCCGAAGTTCTGCGTGTGCGGCGGCAATATTAGAACACTTCCATAAAACAGGAATCTCTATCTTTGCCGATTACAGATACTATCCAAATCAGGTAGTATACCATAAGGTATTTGATGCATTGGAAAAATTAAACAAGAAAACTGTTGATTGAAACAAGGGGATTTTATCATGGAACAGAATTTTTTCACATTTGCAGGAGATTGTTCTACAGAGTATACTTTTCTCTGTTGGTGCTTACTTTGGTATAATGATAAGTCAGAGCCAAAGAATCCATTATTTTATATGGCAAAAGACATCTTAGCCTTTATGGGTGAAGATGAATTGACAGATAGCCAGAAAATAGATGTCTGTCAATGGAAAGATGATGGTATTGATATCCTTGTAAATCTACGGGGGCTGAACCGTGTTTTAGTAATCGACCATAGGATAGGCAGTATGCAGTATGAGGATGAAGTTACAGATTACCGCAAATGCCTGTTGCGTAGTAAAAAAGTTCTGGGGATTGATGAATCTGTAAAAATCCGAACGGTTCTTTTCCATACTTATTATTGCAGTGACTTTTATCATGATGTCATGGCAGACTGTAAAATTAACAAAGAATCTCTTTTGTTTGTTTTAGAAAAATATGAAGATGCTAACAGAAGTTTAGATATCTATATTGACAGCCTCCGGGAAAGGATTGCTTTGGATACGTTAGAAGAAAGAGACTGGCAATATAAAAAAGCAATGAACTATGAAAACTACTTAAATGATAATCTTTCCCATAGCCGTATCGCTCAATATAATTTTATGCGTGATATCTTTCGTTCACACTATCCGGAATCTATGTGGAAACAGAACTCTGATACTTTTAAAATCCAACAGGGGGATGATTTAGGCGGAGAATCTCCGTGGACAGAATTTCCTTTCATTGAGGGAATTAACTCTGACAGTAAAATAAATTACTATTTATGCTGGCGTTTGGAAACATATGATAATAATCCTTATATGTCGCTTCGGCTGTTTGAATCGTCTGAACAGAAAGCTATGATACATTACGGAAAAACTGATAAATTACTGAAAAAACTGGCAGAAAAATTTCTTTTGCGGCATCCAGAGTTAAAAAGGATTGTTTTGCAGAAGTCAAAGAATGATGTTCCCGAAACTGATATAGATATCTTTGGACACCATATAAGCACGATTTTATCTGTTTCATTGAAAGAACCATTGAAGAACTGGCAAAATGAAGCGGATTATCTAAGGCATAGTCTGGTATCTATTACTGATTATTTTTTGAAAGAAATGCTGACTGTAATGCAAACAAATATTTTACTCAATGAAGGAGAAGTATAATGTATAACAGCAAGATACAAAAAATTACAGAAAGTACAATATCTACTGAAAGATTATACATACTCCCATCCGTAGATTCACGAGATTTGAATAATTATATTTCGGATTTACTGCTCACGAATGATTTCTATTTTCAATATGGACAGCCGTACTCGGATGAATTATTAGAATCTATAGATTTTCATAGTACTGGCGTTGTTTATTATTCTATCTTTTTAAAAGACACAGGAATAATGATAGGTTATATGGGAATTTTGCCACATGAAGATAATCCGGCCTGTGGAGACCTTGAGTTTTATATCTTCAAAGAGTTTAGAAGATGTGGTTTCTGTAAAGAAGCGCTGACTTCCTTTATAGATAATTTTTTTATAGGTTCATTAACAGGCATAAAGGGGATGCAGGTAGAAGCTGAAACGCTGTCAGATAATGAAATATCCTGTAGGTTTTTGGAAAGTATGGGCTTTAGAAGAAAATCATCTGGAATACGGGCATTTTTTGATGATGATGGAGAATTAGATAAGAGTAAAATAAATGGATTATACAGATACGATTTAGAAAAACAATGGAAAGTATGATTTACATTTTTCTATTGTGATAAAGGAGATTTTTGCATAGATGATTTTAAATTTACATGGTTTGTATGGAACTGCCGAAAATACGAATTACAGAATCTTAACAGAGTTATATCCTGTTACAGAGATTTGTTCACCGCAGATAGCTTATGAGAAGCGTTCTCCATACAATGTTATAGATGAATTATACACTATAACAAATGCTGATTTTATCGTAGGAAATTCTTTCGGTGGATTTCTTGCTTATGTAATGGGTGCAGAACTGAATATTTCATGTCTGCTTACCAATCCCTGTATTCCGCCGGTAAAATACATTCGGGAATTGATACCGGGATATCCAGAAGAATTTTTGCGTGAATTAAAGGACTTAACAGAACTTGCCTATCATAAAAGGCTTCATGAAATATCTTGCAGTACTTTTGTAATTCTTGGAAAAGATGATGATGTATTAGATTCCAATTTCACAAAAAATTATCTTAAAAATGCCGAAATACATGAAATAGAGGGAAACCACAGGCTTTCTGGAACTACGTACAAAAAACTGTTTGAAGAATTGATAAGGAGAGAGAACTAATGGCAGTCAGACCTGTTTTTGTTGTATCATTAGATAACCAGTATTGTATCAGGGAAAATATTGAGTTTGAATTTTTCAATGGCTTTTCTGAAAAGCAAAAAAGAAGATGTATTAACAGCCTGCATCAGTCATACTTAAAAGAAAATCCCGGGAAAAAAGTTTTAGAAATATCCAGTAAATCCGAAGATGAACTTGGTGTAAAATTGAGTGCGTTCCATCTCATGATGAAAGCAGAAAATGGAAAAGAATTTTCTGTTGAATCCGCATTTCAAGCCGGAAAGATATTTGAAAAAGGCGGGCCATATACAGATTTATTAGATGTACCATCAAAAGTTGCAAAAAGAGATGAACGCTTGAAAAACAGCGGAAGAATCATTGCCTTTGAATTTGATGGAAAACGATTTGAAACCGAACCTAAAACCTGTTTTTATAACTGGCTCTATATCAGCACTTTACATTTACATGAGGAATTAACAAAACCCTTAATGGAATATAACGCTTTCACGGATATAGAATTTAATCCGCAGAAATCCATTAATTGTCAGGCAGAAGCGGCGGCTGTCTATGTTTCCCTATCCAGACAGGAATTATTAGAAGAAGCATTGAAAAATAAGGATAGTTTCAGGAAAATCGTTTATTCTGTTTAGGAAAGATGCCTATGAGAAGAAAAACCTGCTGTGTTACCGGACATCGCCCGGATGCCTTTCCATGGAACAATCACACAGAGGATATCCGTTTTCATATTCTGCGGAATAGAATTGCACAGGCGGTCGATACTGCCCTGCTTCTAAATGCAAGAAGATTTATATGCGGAAATGCTCTTGGGGTAGATACATGGACTGCTCAAATTATTTTGGAAAAGAAATATAGAAATTCTGACATATATCTGGAAATTGCGTTACCCTTTTTATCGCATAACAGCAATTCCTTTTCTTGTCTGAATATACAGAAACAAGCCGACTGGACGCATGTCGTTACTACAGAAAAATGTAGGAAAGCGGCTTTTTTTCAGCGTGATAAATATATGGTTGATAACAGTGATATGATAATTGCCGTGTATGATAATCAGATAATCAGAAAAGGCGGCACACAAAGAACGCTTGAAATGGCAAAAGAAAAAGGGATTGAAATTATACAGATTTCCTGGGGAGATATATAAACTTATAAGGGAGAAAACTTTTTGGAACGATATAAAATGAAAAGCAACATCACATTAGAACAGTACATTGAAATCGTTGAAAAAGCAAAATCAGCGGCGTTTTATGACCTTGACAGCTTTGATATTTTTGAATTGCACAATCCTGACAATCCTATATTTTCAGTGTTGGGTGTAAAATTACAATGCCGTGATGATGAAGATTGTTTTTGGGTATCAGGATATGACAATTATGAATTGTTTTTACGTTTCAATCCAAATCTGATGAAGTATATCAGAGAGGAATCAAGCGGCCTTTTGGAAGATGATGAACCTATGAAAGAATCAGTAAAACATAAATTATATTGGGAAATTACAAAATATACAAAGGTTGATAATGTTATGTGCAGAATGTATGATGCTTATTTTTCCTTAGATTGTGAACTATTGGGAATAAATTGGTGTTGTTCCGTGGATTCATCCAGAAGCCTATTCCCTGATTATCATAAGTTCCGTCGAAATCCAGAAACATATATCAAGATGTCTGATGCGCAATATTTTCTGCATGACAGCGCAGAGCAACTGCGCTATGCATACAATGTTGAACTTCCTTATCAGCCGGGGGATATTCTATATATTGATGCACGGCCTTTGGGAAAACCTCTTTATGCCGTATACTGTGCTGAAACAGATTTGGGAAAAGAATATTTGGAATGGACATTGCAGGAGTATGGATATTATAAGCGCACACATCCATGCTTGTATATTTCAGAAGACCATAATGGTCTGGATATTGGCCATTTAGCAGATTGGGGTTTCACAGATTACATGTTTTTCCCACATGCTCCTCTTGACAGGATAAAAGTAGTTGATACCTGTAATGACCCATTGCTTTCCAAAGCAAGCGCAATAATAAAAGCAATTCCAGAAGTTTTCCATCAATGGACAGAGATACCGACAACCTATGATTTACAGGAAGATATAAGACTTAGAACAGTGGATTGTTAATGATACAGTCGAAAATATTAATTGTATTTTGTAATAGATAGGGATATAATAAAAACAAAGAAAGGAGTGTAAAAGCTATGATGTATCCATACATGACGCTATTTGATGAAACCGAGATTGTCCACTCGCAGATTATAGAAGAAAATAATGTACAGAAAGTAATCGTTCATTTTGAACGGCCGACAGAGGACGGCTTCGACTATGCAAGATGTGAACTCCCGGAATATAAATGGATTCAAAGAAAAGGGTATTCGGATGAAGAAATTGCCCTGTTTGAGCAATTACTCCAAAGCAATGCGCATTTGCTGTATCAGTATGCGGCAGAGGGAGGAATCCAGATTGCCTAATTTATTCACAGTAAGTGGTTATAAGATTTACTTTTGGGCTAATGAGAATGGTGAACCAATCCATGTACATATATCGAAAGGAAAACCATCCCCCAATAGTACAAAAATATGGCTGACAAAAAAAGGCGGCTGTATTGTAGCAAGTAACGGAAGTCAGATTCCAAAGAAAGAATTAAATCAGCTAATGGTATTCATATCGGCGCAGTTTTTTCTTATCTGTTCTGCATGGAAGAGATTTTTCGTAACAGACGAGATCAAGTTCTATTGTTAATATCAATCGTTTTTTCAGCAAAACGAAGCACTTTTGGAACATGATATAAAAAAGATTGATTTCGTGAAAAATGCACAAAAAATCAGGTAAAAAATTCACTTTGGAACTTAGAAATAGGTTTTTAAAGTGATTTTTTTGTGCAATTTGTCTTTTGTCTGGACTCAAAAATCGCAAATAAGCCTCTGAAATCCAAATTGTTTGTTTTGGCTAACTGGTTATAGAAATTATCCCAAACAAACAAGGAGGTATCAGGTATGCTTATACCAAAAATTTCAAGACCTATCCAACATCTTTATTTCTCTGAAAAAAGTAATTATAATATCAAAGCCCAGTGCTTTTTACCTCTCTCATTCGGATGTGCGCTGGGTATGGGGAGGTGTTATGTATGCGTGTAAAACAAACGGATTCCGTATACGTATCAGACAATCTTTCCATTCATAAAATGAGAGTAAAAGGCAGAAACTTGGGGAAATCAGTGGATAGTCAGGCATTTGAATACATAGAGACGGAAGATAACGGGATGAAAGTCACTTTAGAATTTCCGTGCAGTTTTCAGGATGATTCCATTATAGCAGAAGTAAAAAGCATTTTAGCAGGAATGTTAAACGAGTATATCGAAAAAAGCATCATAAGACAGCGCAAACAATAAGGAGGAGAAATTTTATGGTAAAAAAAGAAACAGAAGCAATTAAACGGGTAAGAATATTATTAAGGGTAAGCTCTCATCAACAACTTGAAGCTGATGGAGATTTAAAGGTACAAAGGCAGATTATTTTAGATTTCATCTATCAACATAAAGATTGGAAATTTGATGGTAAAGAATACTTTGAGGGAGGGGTTAGCGGTTATAAAAATTCTGTTCAGGATAGAGCTGCTTTACAAGAAGCCTATCAAGACGCTGTAAATAAAGAGTATGATATATTAGTTGTCTATAAGGATGACCGTATCGGGCGCAGGCTATGGGAAATGTGTGTTTATGTCATGAACCTGAAAGACTTAGGAGTTGATGTATATTCGGCAAAAGAAGGCCGCATCTCTCCAGAGGCAGATGATGTAGCGGGACAGGTCATGTTAGCTTTTAGATATGGAAACGCTCAAAAAAGCAGTGCCGACACAGGAATGAGAGTAAAAGATACAGCCCAGAAACTGGTAGCCGGGGGGAAATTTATGGGCGGAAAAGCTCCTTACGGGTATATACTGGAAAATTCCAGTGAATTGAGCAAACATGGACGGTTATTAAAAAAATTGGTGATATGTCCAGATGAAACCGAAATAGTAAAATATATTTACCGTTTATCACTTGATATGGAGTTTGGTTCTGTAAAAATTGCCAAAATCTTAAATGAGAATGAAGAATACCGGCAACTTGCTCCTGATAAAAAGAACTGGAGAGGGGAAACCATTACAAGTATCTTGACAAATCCGATTTATTCTGGACGTACTGCATACAAACGCAGAGAAAAAATCAATGGAAAATACCGGACTCTGGACAGCAAAGACTGGATTATAGCGAATGAACCGAATGAAGAAATCAGGATTATTGATGATGATACATGGAACCGGGTACAGGATAAACGGGCATTGCGTGCCAGCAAGTATACAAAGAAACTCGAAAATCAGAATGTAACCGTAATCAGCAGAAATGATGGTATGCTTCCTTTGATTGATATCTTGCATTGCGGCTATTGCGGTGGTAAAATGGTAAATGGAAGTAAGTACAATTACTGGACAATTAAAAGTACAGGCGAAAGACGCACAAGCAAAATTCCTATCTATAAGTGCAATCAGGCATGGCAGGGTGTTCCTCATGATAAGACAAAACAATTCAGAGCTGATGAGGTTGACGGGATTGTGTTTGAAGTTTTATCTGACTATATCGAAAAGCTACAGGAAAAAGAGGATATTTTTCAGTTAATCAATCAAAAGCAAAGTGAAGAAAAAAGGAAAAAAGAATCGGAATTAGCAAAAGAGAAAAAGGAACTTGAAAAAATCAGGAATGAACTTGATTTCATGAACTGTAAAATACCAGAAGCTATGACTGGCAGCTATGCTATGAGCCTGGAAAAATTGATGTCAGTAATCGAAGAACATGAAATGCGGGAACAGGCACAAAACGATAAAGTAAACCAGATAAAGGCAGAAATAGAACAATCCTCTGTATCTGCAAAGGAATGGGAGGAAATCCATAGGAAACTTCCCACATGGAAAGAAATCTTCCAAAACGCTGATGTTTCCAGGAAGAGGGTTCTGGTAAACAAGCTGATTGAACGCATTGATATTAGAAAAGACAATATAAACATCCGTTTCAAAATTAATTTGGATGAATTTCTTCAATCCCGAATGAGTATGGATTATGGGGTACCGGGCAAAAGGCTACAATTTTACGATCACAAGCTCTACCGCCTATGACCAGAAATGGATCTACGGACGGAATATATTCGAAAATATCAGTTATCTCGTAGACTCTGTCTTTGCCAACTACCTGTCCCGGCCGGGCGTGCGCCAGCCGATCCTTACTTCCTACTGCGACGGCAAGCGCGTAACCTGCAGCGGCTTAAGCCAATGGGGCTCAAAATATCTTGGAGACGAAGGCTATTCGGCGATCGAGATCATCCGATACTATTTCGGCAACGACATGTATGTCAATACCGCGATCAGCGTTTCCGGCGTTCCGTCTTCCTTCCCCGGATATAACCTGACTATCGGCTCCTCCGGGGACAAAGTCCGCCAGATCCAGCAGCAGCTCAACCGCATCGCCCAAAACTATCCGGCGCTTCCAACCGTTTCGGTAGACGGGATCTACGGTCAGGGCACTGCCAATGCGGTACGCGCCTTTCAGCGGATCTTCAATATTCCTCCCACGGGGATCGTGGATTATCCCACATGGTATGAAATTTCGAATATTTATGTGGGCGTCAGCCGTATCGCCGAGCCGAGCTGAAATTTCCGGCAGCAGCCTTACGGACGACTATCTCTCTGCAATAAAAAAGGGAATCTCCAAGCCATATCATGACTTGAGGATGCCCTTTTTATTTACGTCCGCTTTCACAAACCTATAAAAGCTTTATTGGATCACACGGATCCAGCCTTCCGGCGCTTCGATCCTTCCCATCTGTATTCCGGTCAGGGTATCGTAAAGCTTCTTCGTTACCGGCCCCATTTCCTCCATACCGCTGGGCAGACAGATCTCTTTTCCGTGGTCTACGATCTTCCCTACCGGGGAAATAACCGCCGCCGTTCCGCAAAGCCCGCATTCCGCCATATCTTTTACCTCTTCCAGCAGCACTTCCCTCTCTTCTACTTCAAGTCCCAAATATTCTTTCGCCACATACATGAGGGAACGGCGGGTGATCGACGGTAAGATGCTGCCTGATTTCGGCGTTACTACTTTTCCGTCTTTTGTTACAAAGAGGAAATTCGCCCCTCCTGTTTCTTCTACCTTTGTTCTCGTACCCGGATCCAGATACATATTCTCGTCATAGCCTTCTTCATGGGCAGATACGATCGCATGTAAGCTCATGGCATAGTTAAGCCCCGCTTTGATGTGGCCGGTTCCGTGAGGCGCCGCACGGTCAAAATCGCTGACACGGATCGTAAGAGGTTTTGCGCCTCCTTTAAAATAAGGGCCTACCGGAGTCGTAAATACGCGGAACTGGTATTCGTCCGCAGGTTTTACCCCGATGACCGGATTAGAGCCGAACATATAAGGACGGATATATAACGTGGCGCCCGAACCGTAAGGCGGTACATATGCCTCGTTCGCTCTTACTACCTGATCGATAGCGTCCAAAAATCTCTCCTTCGGAAATGCCGGCATTTCCAGCCTTGTTGCAGAAGCTTCCATACGCTCTGCATTCAAATCGGGACGAAATGTCACGATGTGTCCGTCGTCCGTCGTATATGCCTTCAATCCTTCAAAAATCGTCTGCGCATATTGGAGTACGCCCGCGCATTCGCTGATCACTACAGTATCATCCTCTGTCAGTACGCCGCCGTCCCAAGCCCCTTCTTTATAGTTGGAAACATATCTTTTCTCTGTCTTGATATAGCCAAAGCCAAGGTTTTCCCAGTCGATGTTCTTTTTTTCCATAATATCCCACTACTCCTCTCATTTCATTTTCCGGCAGTCCGGCCGGCAGTAAAAAAACAGACAACAGACCGAACTGTTACATTTTTTACAATTATTATACTTTTGGTGCTAAAAGTCAATAGAACTTCGACGGTATTCCACAAATTCGTAAGCAATATCAAAATAAGTCTGTTCTTCGCTTTCTGCCGTTACCTCCCATCCGCCGTCCCCGTCCAGATCCGGAAAATAGCGGTCCGCTTCATACGTCCTGTCGATCTTCGTCAGATGGGCCGTGTCGCAGTAAGGCAGCATCTGCCTGTATACGCTCTCCCCGCCGACAATATAGATATCCTTACTGTCATATTTTTTTAACTCTTCCAAAAGCTCTTCTATAGAATGCACCACAATGGCGTCTTTTACTTTGTAGTCCCTGTTCGACGACAGGATGATATTCGTCCGGTCCGGCAGGGGAAGGCCCTGTGGAAATGTTTCCAGCGTTTTACGCCCCAGCACGACTACCTTTCCCGTCGTTGTCTGCCTGAACATCTTCTGGTCGTTGGGAATCCTGACAAGAAGCTGGTTCTTACATCCGATCGCCCAGTTTTTATCTACTGCCGCTATGATATTCATAAAAATCCTGTCCCCTCTTTTCTGCTTCAAAAAGTTTCTTTTTCTTTCCGTACCTCTTTCCCTTCCCCATAATGCCTGCACACCTCTTCCATCTTTTTACACGACATCCTGCCCTCCGGACACCTGCCCATCACATAGCAAGACGGCCCAAAAAGGTAAAACAGCACCGGGTGTTTCCGGCGTAGAATAGATAACAGCTCATCCGCGTATGCCTTGATCTCCCATTGCGCGCGGTTACACGTTCTTAACCGGATGAAAGTATACAATTCGTTTGCATTCATCGTGGTCATGACCGGTATTTCTAAACCGCTTAACAATAAATATACCTGATCAAAAGGATCGAAGCCCTTTTCTTTCAGAATACATACCAATTCCCTGCTCTTATCAAATACCTGACGGTATCTCGTCTCCAATCCCAGTTTTACGATACTTTCCGGTAATACATAATGTTCAAAATCACAGGTGCTTACATAGTCAGGGATCACGATGGACTGCATTCTGTGCCGTACCAGATGCGTAATTCCCGCTAACGATACGCGGTGGAAGAGAATAGAAAAATGAACCTGTTCCAGTTCCCTTTTTCTTGCATTTTTGAATAATTCGGAAATGATCTTTTCCTGCTGTTCCTCCCTGTCAAGATCGACGGCCGCCCATCCTGCAAAGCCGCTGTTCAAAGCCGCCGCCCGGCATATGATCTGTTCCGGATGCTCCGGTCCGTAAAGTAAAGTAACCGATTCCACCGCCTGTCCAGACGCCTCGTTTCCTGCTTGTCCGCCCGCCTCTCCGCGCGCATACTCCTGCTCCAAGTATTTTCTGATTTCTTCTCTTGTGTCTTCCTGCGGTTTTTCTATGTTAAGATAAGGAAGATTTTTTTCACACTGCAAAAATAAAGACTTCCCTAACATCACTAACTCGGGGAAGTTCTTTCCTCTTCCATAAACCATTTCATTCACGATCTTTATCAATTCTCTCGCATTTACCGTACAGTAAAAATTACTCCTGAAACCATACGGAAGAACAAATCTTGCATCCTCTTTTGGCACTCCCGCCTGTACAAAATAGTTATATTCGTCAAACAGGTAATCCATATGTTCCGTATACAGATTCTCCAATGCCTTCCGATCCTGTCCGTCATACTTTGAAAAATCCGGAGATACATACCCTGCTTTGCCAAAATCCACATATCTTCTGGACTTGACCGTAAAGGACGCCAGCCTGAATTCGATCATAAATTGTTCCACATAAACCGAAACGTTGTCAAACGATATATTGACCATAATATGTTCCAATACCGACTCATGCCCTGATGACAATATCTTCCGAATCAGATTTACATTGACCTCATCCTCATTATGAAGCGATCTATCATAAATCTCATCTGCGCTTCCTTCCGTAGTCGAAAGCCTTCCTGCCGCCGAAACAATACCGTGTGCGTTTGCATTGTAGTTGATTATCGTCGCTGTCCCACGCATTTTTTATCCTCATCTTTCCTAGAGCGTGTTTGGAAAAACACGCTCTAATCTTTCTAACTTCCTGATACGATTCCCTTTTATCCTTCCATTTCCTCTTACACGAACTTCCATAATCCTGCTTTGCCGGCCTTTCAGCCTACTCCCATTTATCGCAAAGTGAATTTACCTGATCCGCAAACTTCGCAAGCTCTTTATTTGCCGCACCCTCGTGCCTGTGTATAATAGCGATAAGTCTCTGTCCTGCAGCCAAAAGCCTTGCAAATACATCGGAAACGATTCTCTTCTTCTTCACAACAGGGATAGGCTCCGCTTCGTATTCCAACGTATTCGTCAATAAGTTAAAACAAGTGCCGCTATAGGGCGCATATGCATTCAGCCCATGCTCCATCCGCAGCGTTTCTACGAAAGACTGGCAGACGCTGTCCTCCCCATGTACAACGAAGACTTTTTTCGGTTTTTCTTCAAATCCTTCCACCCACTCGATCAGCCCGTCTTTATCCGCGTGCCCGCTCATGCCTATGATCTTCCTGATTCTGGCCCGTATCTCGATCGTCTCGCCGAAAAGCTTCACCTCATTCGTCCCTTCCACGATCGCTCTTCCCAACGTGCCGTTCGCCTGATATCCCACAAACAAGATCGTACATTCCGGACGCCAGAGATTGTGCTTTAAATGATGCCGGATACGTCCTGCCTCGCACATACCCGATGCGGAAATAATGACCTTCGGCGTCTCGTCAAAGTTGATCGCTTTGGACTCGTCGCTTGTAATGGTAAGCTGTAATCCCGGAAACGTCAGAGGATTGATATTCTGCTTTACTAATTCCAGCGCTTCCCCGTCAAAGCACTGCAGCTTATTCTTATCAAAAATTCCCGTCGCTTCCACTGCCAGCGGACTGTCCACATAGACCGGAAAACCGTCGTGTCCGTGTACCAGACACTGCTCTTTTATCTTTCTTAAGAAAAACAATACCTCTTGCGTGCGCCCCACCGCAAAGGAGGGGATCACTACGTTTCCGCCTTTGTCAAAAGTCTCCTGCAGCACTTCTGCAAGTTCCTTAACATAATCCGGCCGGTCCACGGAATGCAGCCGGTTGCCATAGGTTGACTCCATTACCACATAATCCGCTTCTCTCGTCAATATCGGACTCTTGATAAGCGGCTGGTTCTTATTTCCGATATCACCGGAAAATACCACCTTCTTGGTTACGCCTTCCTCCGTCATCCATACTTCTATACTGGAAGAACCGAGAAGATGCCCAATGTCGGTAAAGCGGATCTCTATCCCTTCGCAGAGCGTCAGCTTCGCCCCGTAACTGCAAGGTACGAGCTGCCTGATGATCCCGTCCGCATCCTCCATCGTATAGATCGGCTCATACGGTTCGATATCGGAATGCCGCTTTGCCTTTCTGTTCTTCCACTCCGCCTCATGCATCTGTATGTGCGCACAGTCTCTGAGCATGATCCGGCACAAATCTGCCGTCGCCTCCGTCATAAAAACCTGCCCTCTGAATCCCTGCGCATAAAGCAACGGCAATAGACCGGAATGGTCAATATGTGCATGCGTCAAAAGTACATAGTCAATCTGTGCCGACGGAACAGGCAGATCGGCATTTTCAAAATAATTGACGCCCTGTTCCATTCCGTAATCTACAAGGATATGCTTTCCGCACGCTTCAATGTAGTGACAGCTTCCCGTTACCTCATGGTCAGCCCCGATAAAAACCAGTTTCATAAGCATCTCTCCGTTTCCATAAAAAGAAATTACCTGCATTGACATTTCATGATATTATAATTAGTGTCTGCTGATTAAGCAAATATTTGCAACTTCCAACTCTTACATCTGC
>OFFN01000653.1_pt1 | contig 25671 bp, 20 predicted proteins | sample 1521381 | NCBI WGS metagenome assembly OFFN01 (sample SAMEA3504112, study PRJEB24116) | mouse gut metagenome | biome: mouse gut; feature: mouse-associated habitat; material: faeces | place: Denmark | collected 2011 | reverse complement strand
TGCTCAAAATCTTAATTAACCTTGCACTTGAAAAAAGTTTAAACAACTTCAATATGATTTGAAAATGTGACGCCCATAGTTTGAAAGTGGCGATTTTTTGTTAATTTTGCGACCGGTCCAAATGCCTTCGGCACCGCGCACCGCTCCTTTGGAGCGACTTGCGCTTTTGGCCGGCACGCGATTTTTTTTGCAAAAAAATTCGCTACTGTAAAAGATTCAAATCACCGAAAAGTCATGTCAACCCCTACATCTATGGAGTGGCCGCGGCTGATCAGCGATAAGCGTCTGGGCATGGAGGAGTATCATGACCCACGCCGCCACACCCGCAGCGATTTTCAGCGCGACTACGACCGCCTGATATTCTCATCACCCTTCCGCCGGCTGCAGAATAAGACGCAGGTCTTTCCGTTGCCGGGAAGTGTGTTTGTCCATAACCGATTGACTCATAGTCTTGAAGTATCGTCGGTGGGGCGTTCGATGGCTAATGAGGTCATGATTGCGCTGATGGAGCGTTATCATGCCGAACCATGGCGCGACTCGCTGCGAAATATCGGCGACATCGTGGCCACGGCCTGTCTGAGCCACGACCTCGGCAATCCACCCTTCGGCCATAGTGGCGAGGCTACAATCTCGAGTTTCTTCACCGAGGGTGAGGGGCAGGCAGTGCGTCCGCTGCTCACTGAGCGTCAGTGGCTCGATGCCACCCGATTTGAGGGTAACGCCAATTCCTTCCGCCTGCTCACCCATCAGTTTGAGGGGCGGCGCGAAGGTGGCTTCGCCATGACCTACTCGGCCTTGGCCGCGGTGGTGAAGTACCCCTACGGCTCTCCGCAGGCCAATGCCAAGGGCAAGTTCGGTTTCTTTGCCAGCGAGGAGGGTATCTACCGCCGTGTCGCTGCCGACCTCGGTATACCGGAGCTCAGCCCCGGACGCTTCGCGCGTCATCCGCTCGTGTGGCTTGTAGAGGCTGCCGACGACATATGCTATCAGGTGATGGACATCGAAGACTCCCATCGGCTGAAGATACTCCCCACTGCCGATGTGCAGAGCCTGCTCCTGAACTTCTTCCCCGCCGTCGAGCAGGAGCGGATGCGCCGCTCAATGAGTCGGCTGCGCGACCCCAATGAGCAGATAGCCTATCTGCGCTCCTATGCCATAGGCGCCATGGTCGAGGAGTGCGCACGCGCCTTTGTGGAGCATGAGGCGGAGATTCTCAGCGGCCGGGCAGAGGGTTCGCTGGTGAAGATGATGGCGCCGCGCCTTTGTGAGGCCTATGAGGGGTGTGCGGCCACGGCCAGAGAGCACATCTACCGCTCGCCAGAAGTGGTGGATATCGAGATTGCCGGCAACCGTATCCTGACTTATCTTCTCAGCAATCTCACTGAGGCAGTGCGTTATCCCGACCGCAATTTCTCGCAGCTCCTCTTCGAGAAGATACCGGCGCAATACAGCATCCACGCCACCGACTTCGCCACGCGCCTGCAGGCCGTGCTCGACCACGTCAGCGGCATGACCGATGTCTACGCTCTCAATCTTTACCGCCAGCTGACCGGGCATACGCTCCCGGCAGTGTGATGATGCCCCTGGGAAGCGACAGGTGTATACACCCTTCGCGGAATCCGATGCGAATCCGATGCGAATACAAGCGAAAAATTTGCAGGATATACCGAAAAGGATTAAATTTGCGTTAGAATGTGGATGCTTCCCCGAGATGCGACGAAGGGCAATCCGGGCAGTCTCCACAATTTTTTTATAACCGACTGATGAAGATGAACAACCGAAGCCGGCTCATGGCCGGAATCATAGGTGTGGTGCTGACGATGCTGGCCATGACCACAGCTGTGGCACAGCCCCCCACATCCATCCCCGATCCGAATGAAGCCAACCGCGAAGCCTTTGTGGCTGACCCCGACGACAAACTGTCGGTGGCTACCGAGCGCAAAGTCAATGATATGCTCTACGAACTGCGGCAGCAGACCACTTGCGAGGTGGGTGTGGCCGTGGTCGACAACCTTGACGGGATGACCATCGAGGATTACTCCTACGAACTCTTCAAGCACTGGGGACTCGGCAAAGCCGATAAAGACAACGGCGTGCTGCTCGTAATATGCACCGGCGACCGCAAGGCCCGCATCGAGGTGGGCTCCGGTGCCGAGGGCGTGATGACCGATGTCACCTGCGGCAACATTATACGCACCGCCGTGGTGCCCGCTATGAAGGATGGCAATCTCAGCCAGGCTGTATATAGCGCCGTCAACATGATCAATGCCGCGCTCACCGATCCGAATGTGGCCGAGGAATTGCGCAGTGACCGCGGCGACGAACCGATATCGAAGGCCCACGTCATCAGCAAGGCCATAATCTGGAAGTTTGTGGGGATAGTGGCGGTGTGCGTGTTCTTCTTCACCCTGATAATGTTTGTGATGGACTTCATCTCATCGCGCCGGCGCGACAACTACCGGCGTGCGATGATATGGCGCACCCATCTCCCCACCTATCTCTGGGGAGCGGTGTTCTCATGTGGTCTGGCCCTGCCATTCTCGCTGATTGCATGGTTGCTCTATCGCCGGGCGCGCTATGTGCCGGAGGTCTGCGACACCTGCGGTGCCACGATGAAGCGTCTGTCGGAAGAGGAGGATAACGCCTATCTCACTCCGGCGCAGGATTTTGAGGAGAAACTTGGCACCGTAGACTATGACGTGTGGCTATGCCCCGACTGCGGCACAGTGGAGCGGTTCCCCTATGTGGAGCGTCAGTTGAAGTATCACCGTTGTCCGGATTGCGGCACAGTGGCGATGAATCTGGTGATGGATAAGGTGGTCGACGAACCCACCACCACCAAGGTGGGCCACGGCGAGCGCATCTATCAATGTCAGTTCTGCCGTCATAAACGCCGCGAGGGGTATGTAATCCCCAAGAAGACCGATGCTGCGGCAGCAGCCGTGGCGGCCGGAGTTGTCGGCGGCATACTCAGCGGCGGCCGCAACGGTGGCTCGGGTGGCGGCAGCATAGGTGGCGGCTTCGGCGGCGGCAGCTCCAGCGGCGGCGGAGCATCGGGCGGATGGTGACGCCTCATTGCGCGTGGCGCCTGTTATGGCGCCCGGATATACTGGACAAATCTAACTCTTATATATTTTTTTGACAGAATTATCTACTGATGGATAAGAAACTTATGCCACTTGCAGGTGGCATGCTTTTAGCAGCTCTTTTCATAGGGGGTGCTTGCGGACGTGAGTCCGGCAAGGAGAGGGCCCTCGATTTTGAATCTTATGAGTGGTCGAAGATCACCGCCGGCGCTGATGCCGACAGTCTGGCCCTCGCCATTGATGGCTACAGTGGCCGATGGCAGTGCTCGGGGCGTGGCGTGTTGCCGGTGAATCTCGGCGGCAAGGATGTCAGCGTCCTGCGCGACACCCTGGCTCAGCTTGCCGGCATAGAGATTGGCAAAAAGGGTGAGGTGGCGATGCGCATCCCCTCCGAGATGCGCCCTCTGGAGAATGCCAACGACACTCTTCCGGCACGTTCGCGTCTTGTGAAGAATCTGAGTCTGAATCTGCTCACTCCGGATGTGGCGGTGTTCCGCATCTATTCCTACAGCTATTCTGAGGGTGCGGCCCATGGTGTCTACGCCAATACCTATCTCAACTACGACCTCGCGCAGGGGAATGTGGTGACATTCGCTGACCTCTTCGGCATAACCCACGACGACGCTATTCTCGCCGCCATCGCCGACCATCTTGACGAGGCCGGTGTAGAGCGCTTCGATTTCAATGATGCGGATGATGATGCCGCCGATGCCTCATCAGCCCGTCGGCTCCCGTTGCCTACCACCTTCTGCATCACCGACACAGGCGTAGACTTCATGTACGGCATATACACCATTGCCCCCTATGCAGCGGGTGAACCGCGGGTGAGTTTCAACGCCTATGAGCTTGCCGATTGGCTCACACCGGCCGGACGCCGTCTGCTCGGTGTGGAGACAACCGAATGATGTAGCCTTGGATTACGATATACGATTGCGGGGAGATGCCTTGTAGAGGTATCTCCCCGCAATATGTTTTAGCTCGTGTGGAGGTGGGCGCATCAGAGGCGTAGAGAGGGCATGATGCGGTATCCCTTTTGTAAGCGCTATTCCTTCTGGAATCGCAGGGTGGTGTCGGCATAGGGTAGGAATAGTGTGAGCGTGCGCTGGGAGTGGTCAAACTGGGCGCGCATGCGGTGGCTTATGCCGACCCCCCCAGCATCTATCCATTCAAGTTGGTAGAGGTCGCTCCCGGCCGCAGCTGGTGTGAGACGCCCCTTGATCATGCCGGGAGCCCATTGCGAGGCGTTGGTGACTGCGCCTGAGATGTAGATGATGTCGTAGCTCACCGCATCGGGGAGTGCGGCGATTGCCACACGGTATTCGCCCCCCAGGCGGCAAGCCTGCTCATCGATGCTCCAGTCGAGCAGACTCCATATCCCCTCTACGGGGTCTGTCGAGGCCGAGATGCGGGCATACACCTCATGTATGCTTCGTGGGCCATATTGCGGACGCGGGGTGAATCTGAGCCTGACATCGCGTGTCAGCAGCTTTGTGGCCGCCGGTGCGTCAACCGATATATTGGTTATGCCAAATGGGAAAAATTCCTTAAGTCCGGGGAGGCTGAGCAGGGGTTGTAGCGAGTGGTTGCCGGCCAGCAGCTGCAGTGTCCCTGCGGTGGAGCATATCAGGCGGTAGTGGTTCCAACCCGCCGGGAGGCTCACCCCCTTCTGCAGCGGGGAGGCAGTTATATGGTCAGCGGTCAAAACACAAATGCCCCCCGTCAGGGAGGCATCACACATCAGCGCATCGGCCGAAGAGATGGGGGTAGGGGAGTGTTCGGCCACCCGCAGGTCGAGGCGCAGTGAGTCAACCGCAGCATTGGCGGCATCGGCGGTCGGCCCGCATATCAGCAGAGAGGCTATCGAGGCCCCGCGCCCTCCGACGCTTGCTTTCATCCCTAAGGGGCGGAGTTTGATGTCGGCCTGGAAATCGGTCAGAGCGTCGCCCGAATATATCTCGAGGCTTTCTGAGATGTCGAGGGTGTCGCAAGGGTTGCCGGGAGTGGCAGAGATGTAGATGTTGCCAGATTGCGGATGCAGCTTGCGGGCATGGGCATTCCCGGAGGTCAGCCCTACGATGCTTGTCACGATGCCCACACCGGCAAATATCAGAATCACCACGCCTATGCCGATGTTCATCATCTTCATCGAGCGCATGTTGAAGCGCGACCTTACCTTATCGATGGCATACGTGATGCCAAACCACCAGCCCAGCGCTCCACCCACGATAAAGAGGTAGCCCACCACGTAGTATGGCGCCTTTATCTCGGGCGACATGAAATTGAATCGGGCGAAAAGGCCAATAATCAGGAAGATAATCAGCGGATTAGAGAATGTAAACAGGAATCCGCCGAGGATATTCTTCTTTGCCGACACATTCTCCGGCACCGGCCGGCGCAGCGGCGACGACGGGTCCTTGCGGAAGAGGTAAATGGAGAATGCAATCAGCACCAGACTACCCACGAGCTGGATGACATTCTGGTTTGATTCCAGAAAATCCTCGATAAAAGAGAGTCCGAAGCCGGTCAGCAGGCAATAGAATATGTCGGATATGGCGGCGCCGATGCCGGTGTAGAATCCTGCGTGGCGCCCCTTGTCGAGAGTGCGCTGGATGCAGAGTATCCCCACCGGTCCCATAGGGGCCGAGATAAGCACGCCCACGGCGATGCCTCGCCATATCATATATAATATGCTCTCTATCGGGGTCATTTGAAGTCGTTGATGATATATCCCCCCAGTGTGGTGGCATGGCATTCGTAGCGGCGCAGGCCATATTTATGTTCGCCGGTGAATGCGGGTCCGGCCGTGGGGGCTCCGGCCTGCATTGTCACATCGTAGTGCGACAGGCATACGGGGCACACGGCCTCAAAGTTCTCCGGGTCAATCGCCACACGTATGGTGGGTGATTTCTCTACGGGGCATGATAGGTCATAGGCCAGCGGCACAGAGGTGTTGAGCGAGAATGGGTCCATCCCCTCCACGAGCAGCACACCGCCGAAGCCTGTGGCCGCACCATCCTTATAGGGGAATCCGGCCGGTTCGATAGGGCTGCCGCTCTGGCACACAAAGTAGTTGAAGCTGCCGAATCCGCTCACGCCGTAAGAGGTCCAGAGTCCCTGGTTAGAGAGGTCGATATAGACCGGATATGAGGGTATGCGCGTGTCGTCGACCCCCTGGCAGGATGTGGCCAGGGTGCCGATTGAGCCGAGAATGAGTATCCCGGCCGCAAAGACCGGGATAAAGCCGCGCAATTTCATATTCAGGGTGGGCAAAATGTCGGGAGGTTGCTGACTGCGGTGGCTCAGGCGTAGTTGAGTTTGCCGAGGAATTCACCAAACTGGTCGGCCATCTTCTGCAGAGTGCCGCCGATCATGGGCTTCAGCATCGGTGGGATGGCGATGTCAATCACCACGCAGGCCTCAGATGCCTGTTCGCTGATGATGCCGATTTCGAGGCTCATGGAGAGCGCTACCGGTGCGCCGAGTCCTTCGAGCACGAGCAGTGTCGGGCGCTCTCTGCGGGTTAGCTTCATGGTCAGCTCACCTACCGGACCGGCCGGGAAGCTGATGGTGTCGGCTGTGACGCGCACGGCGTCAAACATCTCCTTCTTGTCGGCCGGGATGGCTGACTGAGGCACATTCTCAAGCAGGGTCTTGAGACTTGAGAGGTCGGAGAGTTTATCGAATACAGCCTCGGCCGGAGCCGCAATGGGCTGAATCTGGGATTTATAGATTGCCATTTTTTTCTTTTTGATTGGGAGAATCGGGATAAAACCTGATAAATCGAGAAAATCGGGATTAACCGGGAAAATCGCGATTAATCGGGATAAATCGGGTGGAATCGCGATTAATCGGGGAGAATCGCGATTAATCGGGGTAGCTTAGAAGCTCTGCGGCACCCACGACGACGGGTCCTCGCGCCACTGGCGCAGGGCCTCGAGCTCATCCTGCGAGATATATTCAATCTCGGAAGCCACTTCGAGCATCTCGCTGTAAGTGAGCAGCGACACGAGCGACAGATTAGCGTCAGATATGCGCTTCACAGCCTCCGGGAACTGGAAGTTGAAGCAGCAGACCATTCCCACTACATCGCATCCGGCCATCTGCACAGCCTCTACGGCTTTGAGCGAGCTTGTGGCGGTAGATATCAGATCTTCGAGCACCACCACCTTCGAGCCGGGGCGCAGATTACCCTCGATCATGTTCTCCAGACCATGGTCCTTCGGAGTCGAGCGCACATACACGTAGGGGAGACCGAGTGTATCGGCCACAATCGCACCGAAAGCGATTGCGCCGGTGGCCACGCCGGCTATGGCATTGGCCTCCGGAAACTGTTCGGAGATAAGACGCGCCAGCTCGACTTTCACGAAGTTGCGCACGTCGGGATATGACAGTATCACACGATTGTCAGTGTAAATCGGCGAATTCCAGCCCGACGCCCACACGAAGGGAGACTCCGGCTGGAGCTTGATTGCACTGATGTGAAGGAGTTTCTCAGCGAGTAATTTATGCGGTTTATTCATAAGTAGGTTCTGAGTTAAATTTATATTTGTCCGATAATCAAGCAAGTGATTATTGAATACCCTACTTGGTTAACATGTCGGAAGCTGCGCGCCGATTGTAATCGGGCACTACTTCGGTGCAAATTTACATAAATTTCAGAAATAATGCAAGTCTATCGGTTATTCTTGACCGAATCTCCGATTTAGATGCACTCTTCTTTGAAGTTGATTAACTTTTTAGTAAAAAGTTTAGCGAACTTTTTTGGATTCGTCGTGGCGTTTGACTAAATTTGAGCACTCTCTGCGCGCGGCGGCTTGCTCGGAGTGTCGCATATCCGCCTGGCGCAATGTTACAGGGTAGTTGTCACCATGGAAGTTGTTGAAACTATGTTATTATTAGCTTTCGCAAATAATCCATGTCAACTTCAGTGTTTTAACGGCATTTTTGGGCCTATGTTCAATATGATTCTTGATTTTTTGCTCCCGGCGGAGTGCATGTTGTGTGAGTCGCCCCTTTCGGGTGGCCAACGATATATATGTGCCTCTTGCCGTGCAGGGCTGCCGCGCACAGGCTATCATCTGCGGGCCGAGAATCCGATGACACTGCGTGTGCCGCCCACAGTGCCATATGAGCGCATCGCGGGCTTCCTTTTCTATACCCATGAGTCGCCGGCGGCGTTGCTGATTCATGATTTCAAGTATCGTGGCATCTCTTCGCTGGCGCGCACCATGGGGCGCATGATGGGGGAGGAACTTGCCGCCTCGGAGTTTATGGAGGGGGTGGATTGGATTATGCCGGTGCCGCTGCATTGGAGCAAGTTGATGCGCCGCGGCTATAACCAGTCGCTCGAGCTGGCCCGCGGTGTGTCGGCAGCTACGGGGATAGCGGTCAGTCCAGACCTTAAGGCGATCCGGCCGCATGCCACCCAGACCTCGAAGAGCACCGAGGAGCGCCGGCGCAACACACTCGGCATCTTCCGCCTCGCGCACCCTGAGCGTTATGCCGGGTGCAAGATCTTGATAATCGATGATGTGTGCACCACCGGCTCAACCATCCTCTCGGCGGCGGAGGCAGTCTATGAGGGTGTGAAGGCTCTCGGATTGACTCCCCCGCGCATCTCGATGCTCACTCTTGCCACAACCTCATGAGCCCATCGGGGACGATGCGATATGCATCTTATCTGCTTCAGCGGTCTTTGCGCAGATAGTCGGTGATGCGGCTGATGAGCTGGCTCTCGAACCCGCGTTGGGCGAGATGGGTGTAGAGTTTCTGCACATCCTCGCGTGAGGTGAGGTCGAGACTGCGGGCCTTGGCGAGGGCGGCGCGTTTGAGAGCATCGATATACTCGCGGCGGTCAATCGCCTCGATGGCTTGTGTGGCGAGGGTGCCGGTGATGCGTTTGGCGGCCAGTCCCATTCGGATTTTAGCCGCCCCCCATCCGGCGAATCTCACCTTATCGCGGGCATAAGCCCTTGCGAATCGGGCATCATCGAGAAATTTGCCCGACTGCAGCGCCTCGATAATGCGGTCGGCCTCATCGGTGGTGAGTCCGGCGAGGCGAATCTTCCGGCGCAGGTCGCTCTCGCATTGCTCAGAGCGCGCGCAGAGGTCGGCCAGACGCATGCGCATAGCCTCCTCGCTGACCGGACGTCGTTCTCTCTTCTTCATAATAACTACAAACTCCCCACTACAAACTACAAACTCCTCACTACTAACTACCAACTCCTAACTCCCCCGAAGCAAACCGCAAGCGCCCCGAGATATCCTTGTGCAGCTCCACGCCATCATACCCCATCTGCTGCATCATCTGCTTGAGCTCCGAGGCATAAAGTGGATTGATTTCGAAGTATACGCGGCCGGCGCCGGTGAGCGCATCAAGGCCGATAGTCAGTATGCGGCGGTAGAAGAGCAGTGGGTCGTCGTCGGGCACGAAGAGGGCCCGGGCCGGTTCGTGGTCCTTGACATGCGGCTCCATCTCCGCGCGTTCCTTGAGGGCAATGTAGGGTGGATTGCTGACAATGATGTCGAGGCTATGGCGCGGCGGATCGTAGGTGAGTATGTCGGCATGCAGGAATCGGATATCGGCATGTAGCCGGCGGGCATTGTCGCGGGCCACATCGAGTGCCCCCTCCGATATGTCGAGGGCAGAGATTTGCGGAAACCGCAGGTTGCGTGCCAGCGCGATGGCTATGGCGCCGCTGCCGGTGCCGATGTCGAGCACCCGCAGGTCGGAGCGTCCGTCGGCCCGCTCTACGATCATCTCCACAAGTTCCTCAGTCTCCGGGCGAGGTATCAGCGTGTCGGGTGTGACGCGCAGGTCCATGCCGTAGAATCGCCCCTCGCCTAAAATGTATTGGAGCGGCTCGTGGTTGCCGAGCCGCTCCATTATGTTGTCGATTCTTTCGAGGGTGAACTCCGAGAGCCGGTCGGGGGCATGAATCACGAGGTCGGTGGTGTTCCATCCCTTGAGGGAGTGGAAGATGAGGCGAGCCATTGCGGTGGCCTCGCCATCCGAGCCTGTGAGAGCAGCCAGCCGCTGACGCAGCGATCGGTAGACACTCTCTACTGAGTTGTCATCAATATTCATCCCATGCTTTGATTTCGATCTCACCGGGTTTGAGCGAGGTGAAGGCGGAGATGAATGCCTCGGCCAGACGCGTGTTGGTGAGAAGCGGAATGTTGAGGTCGATTGCAGCGCGGCGTATCTTGTAGCCGTTGCTGAGTTCGGTGGGGGTGAGGTTCTTGGGCACATTCACCACCAGGTCGATCTCCTTGCGGTGCAGCAGTTCGAGGGCCTGCGGATGCTCTTCGGGCTGCGAGGGCATGTAGACACGCACTGCCGGAATACCGTTCTCGCTCAGGAAGGCGTGGGTGCCTTTGGTGGCGTAGATGGTATAGCCATGCTTGTGCAGCAGCTGGGCTGAGGCGAGCATGGCAGCCTTCTGGCGGGCGCTTCCGGTAGAGAGCAGCACACCGCGCTTGGGGATGCGGTGGCCTACGGCCAGCATGGCCTTGAGCACGGCTTCGCCGGTGTCGGTGCCCAGACAACCCACCTCGCCTGTAGAGCTCATGTCGACACCCAGCACCGGGTCAGACCCCTGCAGGCGCGAGAATGAGAACTGTGAGGCCTTGATGCCCACATAGTCCAGATCGAAGGCTGATTTGTTGGGCTTCTCGACGGGTATGCCGAGCATAACCTTTGTAGCGAGGTCGATGAAGTTGATTTTCAGTACCTTGCTGACGAAGGGGAATGAGCGCGACGCACGCAGGTTGCACTCGATGACCTTGATGTCGTTGTTCTTGGCGAGGAACTGGATGTTGAAGGGTCCCGAGATGTTGAGGGCGCGGGCAATCTGGCCTGACACCTTCTTGATGCGGCGCATAGTCTCGACATAGAGTTTCTGCGGCGGGAACTGTATGGTGGCGTCGCCGGAGTGCACGCCGGCAAACTCGATATGTTCCGAGATTGCGTAGGCCTTGATCTCGCCGTTCTGAGCCACGGCGTCCATCTCGATCTCCTTGGCGTTCTGAATGAACTCGCTCACCACCACCGGGTGCTGCTTCGACACATTTGCTGCCAGACGCAGGAAGCGGTCGAGCTCCTCATGGTTGGAGCATACGTTCATTGCCGCACCCGAGAGCACATAACTCGGTCGCACGAGCACCGGGAAACCCACCTCATCGATAAATGAATCGATATCCTCTTTCGAGGTCAGCTCGCGCCAGCGGGGCTGGTCGATGCCGAGGCGGTCGAGCATTGATGAGAATTTGTGGCGGTCTTCGGCGTTGTCGATGCTTTTGGCTGATGTGCCGAGGATGTTGACACCCTGTTCGTCGAGACGCATTGCGAGGTTGTTGGGTATCTGGCCGCCCACACTGAGAATTGTGCCGTGGGGCTGCTCGAGGTCGAGGATATCCATCACGCGCTCGAATGTGAGCTCGTCGAAGTACAGGCGGTCGCACATGTCGTAGTCGGTCGACACGGTCTCGGGGTTATAGTTGATCATCACCGAGCGCCATCCCTCTTTCTTGACAGTCATCAGGGCGTTGACCGAACACCAGTCGAACTCTACCGAGCTGCCGATGCGGTAGGCGCCTGAGCCGAGCACCACGATCGAGCGGTGGTCATGCTTGAAGTCTACGTCGTTGGTCTGGCCGTTGTAGGTGATGTAGAGGTAGTTGGTCTGTGCGGGATATTCGGCCGCCAGCGTGTCGATCTGCTTCACCACCGGAGTGATGCCGCGCTCCTTGCGGTGGGCGCGCACACGCAGGCTCAATGCCTCGGGCGACTCTGTGGCCCCCTTGAAGATAGAGCGGGCAATCTGGAAGTCGCTGAATCCCTGCTGCTTCGCCTGGCGCAGGAGCTCGTCGGGCAGTGCCTGGAGCGAGTCGAATTTCTCGAGCTCGCGGCTGGTCTGCATGATGTTGTCGAGCTTGTAGAGAAACCATCGGTCGATTTTCGTAAGCTCATGTATGCGGTCTACGCTGTAGCCGCGCTTCATGGCTTCGGCTATTACGAAGATGCGGTTGTCGGTCGGGGTGGAGAGTGCCGAGTCGATATCCTCGATTTTGATATCCTTGTTCTCGACAAATCCGTGCATGCCGCGTCCGATCATGCGCAGGCCCTTCTGCATTGCTTCCTCGAAGGTGCGGCCGATAGCCATCACCTCGCCCACCGACTTCATCGACGAACCGATTTCGCGACGTACGCCATGGAATTTCCCGAGGTCCCAGCGGGGCAGTTTCACCACGCAGTAGTCGAGCGCCGGCTCGAAGAATGCTGTGGTGTCTTTGGTGACAGAGTTCTTGAGTTCGAAGAGTCCGTAGCCCAGGCCGAGCTTGGCGGCCACGAAGGCGAGCGGGTAGCCGGTGGCCTTCGAAGCCAGGGCCGACGAGCGGCTGAGTCGGGCGTTGACCTCGATCACACGGTAGTCCATCGACTCGGGGTCGAAGGCATACTGCACGTTGCACTCGCCTACGATGCCGATGTGGCGGATAATCTTGATGGCGAGTTTGCGCAGATAGTGGTAGTCTTCGTTGCTGAGGGTCTGCGAGGGGGCCACTACGATGCTCTCGCCGGTGTGGATGCCGAGGGGGTCGAAGTTCTCCATGTTGCAGACAGTGATGCAGTTGTCATACTTGTCGCGCACCACTTCATACTCCACCTCTTTCCAGCCCTTGAGGCTCTTCTCTACCAGCACCTGGGGCGAGAAGCTGAGGGCCTTTTCGGTGAGGCTTACGAGTTCCTCCTCATTGTCGCAGAATCCTGAGCCGAGACCGCCGAGGGCGTAGGCGGCGCGCACAATCACCGGGTAGCCGAGGCGTTCGGCCGCCTTGATGGCGCCCTGCACCGACTCCACGGCCTCGCTCTTGATGGTCTTGACGCCGATCTCATCGAGTTTCTTGACGAAGAGTTCGCGGTCTTCGGTGTCGATGATGGCCTGCACCGGGGTGCCGAGCACCTCCACGCCATACTTCTCGAGCACACCGCTCTCATAGAGCTTCACGCCGCAGTTGAGGGCTGTCTGGCCGCCGAAGGCGAGCAGAATGCCGTCGGGGCGCTCCTTCTCGATGACACGCTCCACATATTCCGGCGTCACGGGCAGGAAGTATATCTTGTCGGCAAAGCCTTCCGAGGTCTGCACGGTGGCGATGTTGGGGTTGATGAGCACAGTCTTGATGCCCTCCTCCTTCATGGCCTTGAGTGCCTGAGAGCCGGAGTAGTCGAATTCGCCGGCCTCGCCGATCTTGAGAGCTCCCGAGCCGAGCAGGAGCACCTTCTTTATCTTTTCGTTCATAGGTAGTTGTCTTGCGTAAGAGAGATTAAAGCATTGCCACAAATTCATCGAAGAGGAATTCCGTATCCTTCGGGCCCGATGAGGCCTCGGGGTGGAACTGCGCCGAGAAGAAGGGTTTCGACTTATGGCGTATACCCTCGTTGGTGCCGTCGTTCATGTTGATGAAGAGGGGCTCCCAGTCGGCGGGGAGGGTCTTGTCGTCTACGGCGAAGCCGTGGTTCTGTGAGGTCACGTAGCACTGTTCGGTGCCGGCACGGCGCACAGGCTGGTTGTGGCTGCGGTGGCCATATTTGAGCTTGAAGGTCTTGGCTCCGGCGGCGCGGCTGAGCAGCTGGTTGCCCATGCAGATGCCGCAGATGGGCTTGTCGCCCTGCAGGGCCTTGCGCAGGTTCTCGACGGTGGCGTCCACGAGGTCGGGGTTGCCGGGTCCGTTGGAGATGAAGATGCCGTCGCAGGGGATGCTGTTGAAGTCGTAGTCCCAGGGCACACGCACCACCTTCAGTCCGCGGCGCGTGAGGCAGCGGATGATGTTGTGCTTCACGCCGCAGTCCACGAGCACCACAGTCTTGTCGCCCTCGCCATGCACTTCCACCTCTTTGCACGACACCTTGGCCACGAGGTTCTCTTTGTTGGGGTCATAAAAATCAGGCTCTTCCGCACCTTCCACGACGATTTTGCCCAGCATTGAGCCTTTTTCGCGCAGGAGTTTCGTAAGAGCCCTGGTGTCAATTCCATAAATACCGGGAATCTTCTCCTCATTGAGCCACTCGGCCAGCGAGCGGTCGGCCTGCCAATGCGAGTGATGCCAGGAATAATCCTGGGCCACGATGGCGCGGGCATGTATGTGGTCAGACTCATAGTACTGGCTCACATCATCCTTCTGCCGGCGCGGAGGCACTCCGTAGTTGCCGAGAATCGGATAGGTGGTGACGAGGATCTGCCCCTCGTATGAGGGGTCGGTGAGACTCTCCGGATAGCCGGTCATGGCGGTGTTGAACACCACCTCGCCTGCCGTCGAACCCGGGTAGCCGAAGGATTTCCCTTTGAATGTTGTGCCGTCTTCAAGTATGAGGAGGGCATTTTTCACTTCATGCATCGTGATAAAGGTTATGAAATGACTTTAAGTAGCTGGTCAAATTAAACCGCTACTGAATTATACATTTTTGAGTAGCTTGAACACTATCTGCTTGTTCTTTTTGGCCCTTTCCGTCCCTTTCATCGGTCGCGATGCCCGCATCGCTCCCTCTTCAAGAGCCGGAAATGACTCAAAAATAACTGCGCATATAGTGTTCATTTAATTTGACCAGCTACTTAAACATAGTTTTCCAAGTGCAAAGTTACATCTTTTTTTCGGCAATTCAAAACCTCTATGCGATGCGATGCGGATGTCTGAATCTAATCTAAGATAATCTAATCAGCCCGATTGGCGGGATTGGCCGAATCGGGCTGATTATGGGCATTGATATGCGATGTGGTGAGGGTCAGCTGGCGCGACCCTTCTGCTGCTGGCGGATCTCTACGCGGCGTATCTTGCCGCTGATGGTCTTCGGAAGCTCGTCGACAAATTCCACCACGCGGGGATATTTATATGGTGCGGTGGTCTGTTTGACATGGTCCTGGAGCTCTTTTACGAGGTCGTCGCCGATGCGGGCTTTGTATTCGGCCGAGAGCACGATGGTGGCTTTCACCACCTGGCCGCGTATGGGGTCGGGTACACCGGTGATGGCGCATTCCACCACTCCGGGGTGGGTCATCAGGGCGCTCTCTACCTCGAAGGGGCCGATGCGGTAGCCTGACGATTTGATCACATCGTCGGCGCGTCCTACAAACCAGAAGTAGCCATCTTCGTCGCGGTATGCCACATCGCCTGTGCGGTAGAAACCGTCGGAGCATGCGGCGGCTGTGAGCTCGGGGTCGTAGAGGTATTCTTCGAAGAGGCCCACGGGACTGCCGTTGTCGAGGCGTATCACGATCTCACCCTGCTGACCGGGGGGACAGCTGCGCCCCTCGGCGTCGACCAGGTCGATGTCGTAGGCCGGACTCGGCACACCCATCGAGCCGGGTTTGGCCTCCATCCAGGGGAAGGTGCCGATGGTGAGCGTGGTCTCGGTCTGGCCGTAGGCCTCCATGAGGCGGATGCCGGTCAGGGCGAGCCATTCTTCATATACACTGGGGTTGAGGGCCTCGCCGGCGATCGTGCAGTAGCGCAGCGATGACAGGTCGTAGGCCTTCACATCCTCACGTATCAGGAAGCGGAAGATGGTGGGGGGAGCGCAGAGTGAGGTGATCTTGAAGTCGTGGATCTTGCGCAGCACATCCGAGGGGGTGAATTTCTCGAAGTCGTAGACAAACACGTTGGCTCCGGCAATCCATTGGCCGTAGAGCTTACCCCACACGGCCTTACCCCAGCCCGTGTCGGCCAGTGTGAGATGCAGCGATGAGTCGTCGAGATTGTGCCAGTATTTGCCGGTGATAATATGTCCGAGGGGGTAGAGGAAGTTGTGGGCCACCATCTTAGGTTCGCCGGTGGTGCCTGAGGTGAAGTAGAGCAGTGAGATGTCGCTGTTGCGGTTGGGGCGCAACGGACGGCGGAAGGGGGGGGCGCTCTCGATGCCGTCCTGGAAGTCATGCCAACCCTCCGGCACCACCGGACCGGTCGACACGCAAGCCTCCACCGTAGGGCATTCCGGCAGCGCCTTGACGATATGGTCGGTCACCGTCTTGTCGCCCACGGCCACGATAGCCTTGATTTTGGCCGCATTGCAGCGGTAGATGATATCCTTCTTTGTCAGCAGATGAGTGGCCGGAATCACCACAGCCCCGAGTTTATGAAGGGCGATAATCGAGAACCAGAACTGATAGCGGCGCTTGAGGATAAGCATCACCTTGTCACCCTTGCCGATACCCAGTTGCTGGAAGAAGGAGGCCGTGCGGTCGCTCTCGCGCTTCATGTCGGCAAACGTGAACTGGCGCACCTCATCCCGGTCGTTGGTCCAGAGCAGCGCCGGTTTGTCGGGGTCGCTCTCAGCCCAGCTGTCGACCACATCATAGCCGAAATTGAAATTCTCCGGCACCATCACCTCATAATTCTCTTTAAAATCCGCATAATCCTTGAATGCGGTCTGTCGTAAAAATTTCTCTACCATGTCGAAAACCTTTTTTACCTGTAAATAAAAATCCCGATTAATCCCGGTTAATCCCGATTAATCGCGATAAATCCCGGCTAATCTCGATTAATCGCGGTTAATCCCGATAAATTGCGAATAATCGCGGTCAATCGCGATTAATCCCCGGCGATATCCACGTTGCGGGTTGCAAACCCGCAAGTACTGCCAGCCAAGATAAATGCTCAGCAAATAATAGTTTAGTCAGCGAGAAGCGAACTTCTGTCTAATAATGACCGCAAATATCCGAAAAAAGTTTTTAACACGAAAAGAAAAGTTGAAATATTTTTACAAACTGCGCATAAAAATGCAAAATGTGCAACCAAAATTTCTCACATCTGCCGAAAGTGTGCAAAAAAAGGATGATTCTCCTGTAAAAATGTTAGCCTGTCGATAGCGATCCTGATTAATCCCGATTAATCGCGATTTAGCCCGATTAACCCCGATTTAACCCGATTAACCCCGATTAACCGCGATAATTCTCGATTTAGCCCGATTAATCGGGCTAAATCGGGATTGCCAGGCTAATCGCGGAGGCGGCGAAGCGCGGCGAGCGTGTTGCTGCGGGTGTTGAAGGCCGTGAGGCGCACGAATCCTTCGCCGTTGGTGCCGAAGCCGGCGCCGGGGGTCGAGCTGAGCTGATAGCGCTCGAGCAGATGGTCGAAAAACTCCCAGGAGGTCATGCCGTCGGGGGTGCGCACCCACACGTAGGGGGCATTCTCGCCACCGAAGGCCTCATATCCGGCGGCCGCCATCCCCTCGCGCAGCAGGCGCGCATTCTCCATGTAGTAGTCTATCGACTCCTCGACCTGACGCCGCCCTTCGGGGGTGTAGAGTGCGGCGGCTCCGCGCTGGCTGATGTAGCTGGCGCCGTTGAATTTGGTCGACTGGCGGCGCATCCAGAGCCGGTGGAGTTCGGCGACGGTGCCGTCGGCATAGCATCCCTTCAGGGCGTGGGGCACCACGGTGTAGCCGCAGCGGATACCCGTAAAACCGCCGGTCTTGGAAAACGACCTCACCTCAATAGCCACCTCCTCAGCCCCCTCGATTTCGTAGATGGAGTGCGGCAGCGAGGCATCGCGTATATAGGCTTCGTAGGCGGAGTCGTAGATTATGACGGCGCCGACGCGGCGGGCGTAGTCTACCCAGCGGCTGAGGTCATGGCGCGAGATTGAGGCGCCGGTGGGATTGTTGGGATAGCAGAGGTAGATGAGGTCGGGTGTCCGGTCGGGTGTCGGGGGCACGAAGTGATTCTCGGGTGTGAGGGGGAGGTGGATGATGGGGGCGTCAGTGCGGTTGCGGCCGTCGATGATATTGTCGTCGGCATATACCGGATAGCCGGGGTCGGGCACCGCCACGCGCGCCCTGTGGCTGAAGAGTTCGCCGAGATTGCCGAGGTCGCTTTTGGCTCCGTCGCTGATGAAGATTTCATCGGGAGTGATGGCTATGCCGAGGCGGCGGTAGTCGTAATCGGCTATCGCTTCGCGCAGGAAGAGGTAGCCCTGCTCGGGTCCGTAGCCGTGGAAGCTCTCCGTGCGGGCGAGTTCATCGACTGCGGCGTGCATGGCGGCTACGGCCGCCGGTGCGATCGGACGGGTGACGTCGCCGATATCCATACGTATGATTTCGTCCTCGGGGTGATTTTGGCGGTAGGCGTCGAGGCGCTGGCGCACTATTGAGAAGAGGTAGCTCTCGGGCAGGAGATGGAAGTTATTGTTTAGGGTTATCATTGCTTTTTTTTGCTTTAGTCTTTAGGGCTTTAGGGTCTTTGAGGACTTTGGGGTCTTTAGGTCGCTTAGAGTGGGAACACTCCGGTGCAGATGGTGGCGGCTGGGCCGCGCAGGTGCATGTGGCCGGTGGCGGGGTCGCGGCTTACGCAGAGGGTGCCGCCGGGGAGCTGCAGTTCGACTGCCGCGTCTGTCAGACCGAGTGCGATCGCTGCGGCGGCTGTGGCGCAGGCGCCGGTGCCGCAGGCCATCGTCTCGCCTGAACCGCGCTCCCAGACTCGCATGTTGATGTGGCTGCGGTCGATGATGTGGGCGAATTCGATGTTGGCCCGCTCGGGCCATGCAGGGTCACGCTCCAGGAGGGGTCCGGCGCCGAGCACCTCCTCATCCGTAGGGTCATGGTCAAGGAGGATTACGCCGTGCGGATTACCCATCCCTACGGGGTGGATACAGAAACTCCTGCCGAGGGCGCTGACTTGAAGCGTGCCGGGCAGGAGTGGCGGTGTGTGGTGGTCGGGGATGCCGTGAGTGGGGGTGGGGGAGGGGAGACTCACCGGCACCTCATGGCTGCTGAAGGTGGCCGGACCCATATCGACGCTGACTTCGCTGACGCGTCCGTGGGGGTCGAGTGCGGTGATGGTGAGCAGCTTTATTCCGGCGCGGGTCTCGAGGCGCAGGCTGCGGCTGGCGGAGAGGGAGTGGTCGTGGATATATTTGGCCACGCAGCGCGAGGCGTTGCCACACATCTGGGCCTCTGAGCCGTCGGCATTCCACATGCGCATCGCGAAGTCGGCGCGCGAGGGGTCGGCGGGGCGCATGATCGCCACGAGTCCGTCGGCGCCTACGCCGCAGTGGCGGTGGCTGATGCGGCGCGCCAGACTCGGGAAGTCGGCGGGAAGTGTGGCGTCGGGGCGGGTGAGGTCGATGTAGATGTAGTCGTTGCCCGCACCATGCATTTTAGTGAACCGTATCTCTTTTACCATAAATAGGATTTTGCAATAAAACCGCAAAAGTAATAAAAAAACTCCAAGACGAGCCAACAACTTTTGATTTTTTTTACTAATTTTGCGCTTTAATTTGGCAAGAGGCCCTGAAGCGGCGCGAATCCTCCGACCCGCGCCGCCCGATTCACCAAGAAGTACAGGTAATAATTCCAGATAAGCTGTGGAAACAAAGTATATTTTCGTCACCGGAGGCGTAGTGTCATCGCTCGGCAAGGGCATCATATCCTCCTCATTGGCGTGTCTGCTCAAGGCGCGCGGTTATCGTGTCACCATCCAGAAGTTCGACCCCTACATCAATATCGACCCGGGTACACTCAACCCCTATGAGCATGGCGAATGCTACGTCACCGTCGACGGTCATGAAGCCGACCTCGACCTCGGGCATTATGAGCGCTTCACCAATGTGCGCACCACCCGCGCCAACAACATCACCACCGGCCGCATCTACCAGAGTGTCATCGAGAAGGAGCGCCGCGGCGACTACCTCGGCAAGACAGTACAGATTATCCCCCATATCACCGACGAGATCAAACGCAATGTGAAACTGCTCGGTAATACGGGGGATTTTGATTTCGTCATCACCGAGATCGGTGGCACTGTGGGCGATATCGAGTCGCTGCCGTTCCTGGAGAGTGTGCGCCAGTTGCGCTGGGAACTGGGTGACGATGCGCTCTGCATCCATCTCACCTATATGCCCTTCTTGCAGGCGGCCAAGGAGCTGAAGACCAAACCCACGCAGCACTCCGTAAAGCAGCTGCAGGAGGTGGGGATTCAGCCCGATGTGCTGATATTGCGCACCGAGCATGAGATTCCGCAGCCGATGCGCCGCAAGATAGCGCAGTTCTGCAATGTGTCGGCTGATGCGGTGATCGAGTCGAAGGATGCGCCGTCGATCTATGAGGTGCCGCTGGGCATGCACCGCGAGCATCTCGATGAGATAGTGCTGCGCAAGATGGGGGTGCCCGTCGAAGGTGAACCGCATATGGCCCCCTGGCTGCACTTCGTGGAGCGCATGAACAACGCTACGGAGGAGGTGACAATCGGATTGGTGGGGAAGTATGTTGAACTGCAGGATGCCTACAAGTCTATCAGCGAGGCCCTCTTTCATGCGGCCACCTACAATGACCGCCGGCTACGCCTCGTCTATCTGCATTCCGAGAAACTCAACGCCGATAATGCCGATGAACTGCTCTCGCCGCTCGATGGCGTGGTCATCGCGCCGGGCTTCGGCCAGAGGGGCATCGAGGGTAAGTTTGTGGCGCTGAAGTGGTGCAGGGAGCATGATGTGCCCACCTTCGGCATATGCCTCGGCATGCAGTGCATGGTGATCGAGTTCGCGCGCGATGTGCTCGGATTGCCCGAGGCCAACTCTACCGAGATGAATCCCCTCACACCCGATAATGTGATCGACCTGATGGAGGAGCAGAAATCAATCTCGAATCTTGGCGGCACTATGCGCCTCGGCGCCTACGACTGCGAGTTGCTGCCCGACTCGATTGCGGCGCGTGCCTATGGAGCGACGCGCGTGAGCGAGCGCCATCGCCACCGCTTTGAGTTCAACAACGACTATCGCCGGCGCTTCGAGGAGGCCGGCATGCGCTGCGTGGGCGAGAATCCGGCGGCTCACCTCGTGGAGGTGGTCGAGGTGGCCGGCAAGCGCTGGATGGTGGGCACACAGTATCATCCGGAGTATTCATCTACTGTGCTGCAGCCCTCGCCGCTGTTTGTGGATTTTATCCGCGCAGCTGTGGATTACCGCAATTCAAAGTAGACCCTAAAGAGACCTTAAAGACCCTAAGGACTTTAAAGCCCGTAAGGACCCTAAAGACCCAAAAGACTTAAGAAAAAAATAAGATTATGCCGACTAAAGAGCGCCTTTGGAATCGGAATTATTGCCTCGCGATGACGGGCAATTTCATGATGTTCTTTGCTTTTTATCTGCTCACGCCGCTGCTGCCGATATATCTCGACACTGAGTTTGAGGCTGATAAGGATCTTATCGGTCTGGTGCTGTCGGGCTATGTGGTGGCGGCGCTGGTGGTGAGGCCGTTCAGCGGTTTCATCGTCGATAGCTTCGACCGCCGCAAAGTGTTGATGCTATGCTTCTTCGCTTTCTTTATCTGTTTTACGGGATATATCGGGGCGGGTACACTGCTGATGTTTGCTATCGTGCGCACTATCCATGGCTTCTCTTACGGTGCGACTACGGTGGCCAACAGCACAGTGGCTATCGACACGCTCCCATCCTCGCGCCGCAATGAGGGTATCGGCTACTATGGCCTGAGCAATAACCTGGCCATGGCGTTCGCCCCCTCGGCGGGAATCTGGATATATAATCTTAGCGGGTGCTTTGAGGTGCTCTTCTGGGTGTCGCTGGCTGTGGCGCTGGGGGGCTTCGCGTGCGCGTCGTCGATACGTCTGAGGCCGCGTGAGCGGGTGGCCGGCAAACCGGCTCTGAGTCTCGACCATTTCTTCCTGACGCGGGGCTGGTTGTTGGCGGTGAATATCCTGCTCTTCGGGCTCTGCTGGGGGGTGATGTCGAATTATGTGGCGCTCTATGCGCGTGAGGTGCTGAGGGTGACGGATGGCACGGGGCTCTTTTTCGCGTTGCTGGCGGTGGGGCTCTTCGTGTCGCGGCTGTATGGGGTGAAGTCGCTGCGGCGCGGGCGCCTTAGCGCGAATGCGCTCGAGGGGGCGCTGATCTCTACGGTGGCTTACACGCTCTTCGCGCTTGTGCGCCAGGAGTGGGCGTTCTATCTCTCGGCGCTGCTGTTGGGGCTTGGCAACGGCCGGATGTATCCGGCCTTCCTGAATATGTTTATCTCTGTGGCGCGCAACGACCAGCGGGGCACGGCCAACTCGTCGATACTCACCGCCTGGGACCTCGGCATGGGGTTAGGCATCTTGCTTGGCGGCGTATTGCTGGAGTTTCTGGGATATGCGTGGGCTTTCTGGTGCACGGCGTTGTCGCAGATAGGTGGCACCCTGCTCCTATGGCTCTTCACCCGCCGCTTCTTCCGCCGCCGCACCCTTTGCCCCGACCACACCTGACCCACCCCTCCCCGCCGTATTTTTACGGGAGCACGTTTTTTACGGGAGCACGTATTTACGGGAGCACGTTTTTTTACGGGAGCACGATTTTTACGGGAGAACGGGGTTGACGGGAGAACGATTTTTACGGGAGCACGGGTTGACGGGAGAGAAGTCTCCCGTTCTCCCGTAAGAAGCTCCCGTTCTCCCGTAAGAAAGCTCGTTCTCCCGTAAAAAGCCCCCGTTCTCCCGTAAGAAAGCCCGTTCTCTCGTAATAAGCTCCCATTCTCCCGTAAGAAGCTCCCGTTCTCCCGTAATAAGCTCCGTTCTCCCGTAAGAATCCCCCGTTCTCCCGTAAGAAAACGGACTTCCGTAAAGGGGGAAGCGCGAAGCGTCAGGCGGCGGGAGTGCGGCGGCGGATGAGAATCGACACCACTATCATGCAGGCAAGCGCCCAGGGATAGTAGAGGTATCCGAATGGCGCCGCCGGCGATATGCCGGCCAGCCCCGTGGCCAGCAGCGTCTGCGCACCGTAGGGGAGCAGCGACTGCACCACACACGACGTCGAATCAAGCAGCGACGCCGTCTTCCGGCGGTCGATGCCATAGCGCTGCGAGATGTCGCGAGCCAAGCCGCCGACAGTGATGATCGCCACCGTGTTATTCGCCGTGCAAAGATTCACAATCCCCACCAGCAGCGCAATCACCGCCTGTCCGCCACGCCTTCCGCTGATGTGTCGCGTGAGCAGATGCAGCAGAAACTGTATGCCTCCCGCCTCCTTTATCACCCCCAACATACCCGCCGCCAACAGCGTGATGATAATCAGACTACCCATCCCGTCGATACCTTCGCCGGCCGACGAGGCCATCCCTATCAGCGAATGACCATGCGTAAGCCCCAACACCATAGCCGCCACAATACCGAGGCTCAGCACTATCGTCACATTGATTCCAGCCACCGCGCAACCCAGCACCACCAGATAGGGGATAATGAGGGTCCAGTCGCTATCGGCCGGAAGCTCCACCTCCGTCGCGCCGGCACCGGTGATGATGTATATCACCAGCGTGACGATCGCCGCCGGAAGGGCTATGCGCAGGTTGGCCTTGAATTTGTCGGCCATGTCGCAGTTCTGCGAGCGTGTGGCAGCGATGGTGGTGTCGGAGATGAATGAGAGGTTGTCGCCGAAGAAGGCGCCACCTAATACCACCGCCACATAGAAGGCCACGTCACCCCCTGAACTCAGGGCAATCTGCGACGCCAGCGGAGCGAGCGCCACCACCGTGCCCACCGAGGTGCCTATCGACAGCGAAATAAAGCAGGAGGCGAAGAAGAGCATCGGCACCACATATTGCGGCGGAAAGGCGCGCAGCGCCAGACTGACGGTGGCATCGACGGCCCCGATAGATTTCGCCACCGTGGCGAAGGCTCCGGCGAGGATAAACACCCAGATCATGTAGAGGATATTGGCATGTCCGGCGGCGCGCGAGAAGATCTCAATCCGCTTCAGCAGCGGTCGGCCGCGTAGAATGGCCACACCCCAGGCCGAGGCAACGAGGAGCGCCACCGAGATCGGCATCTTATAGAAATCATCAAGAATCAGCGACACCGCCACATACAGCAGCAGGAACACGGCCACCGGCGACAGGGCCAGCCAACCGCGTGCCGCCGACACCGCAGGCGTCGCCGACACATCAGCATCATGTATCTTCATCAAAAAAGGAGTATCAAGAATAAATATAGGAAGTCTTAGCCGTGCGGAGCACACCGGCCCCCGGCACGATCTCCCGCGAAGATAACCAAAAATTTCCTTACCGCCAAATTTCCCCCTGCGGTGCGGGGCGCCTAAGCCCCGCACCCCCATCCATCCCATCATCCTCCCAAAACTCCCAACCCTCCCAGAATTCCCAAACCTCCCACCCCATCCAGCAAGCCCGGAGCAGCGTCAGCCCCCGGGAGGAGGGGCGCCCTCGCCCCGACCTTGCGGCAAAAGAGAGAGGTTAGAGGGTAGCTTACCTGAGCGTTCTCGCCCAACGGGCCCTAAGTTAAGGCACAACTTTGGCTGAGTTGGCGTGGAAGATGTGGAATGCGCAGCCAATCTGCGAGCATTAAGGCGCATAGCGCCGAGATGCATCCGTCCGCATCTGCGTGCAAACCAGAGTATTACGCAAATAGGATCCGCGTTAATCCTTCCCATCCGCGGCGCAGTCGCGTAGCGACAAGCGAAAAAATCCGCGCCCTTAAATTCCTTCCCCATCTTCCTAACCAAGTTAGCCAAAATTGAATCCTTAACATAACGGCGGGGGCGCCGTGGATGCAGGATCGGCCCGGTAGATGCGCTGGGCATCTTCCGGGCCGATGATATGTCGGGGCGTAGGCTACGCGATTAGAAGCAGTAGCCGATTTTCATATTGAAGCAGCTGGTGGTGCCGTCACCTTTCTGTGTCCAGCAGTGGCCAAGATAACCGATGCCACCATACCAACGGCCAAATTTAAGACCGATCATAGGATTGACAAGCACTGAACCGCACTCAGTGTCGTCGGTATTGATCTCATAACCTACATCAAATGAGAAGAAAGGATTCAGCGAACCGATTCTACCCGAGAATTCAGCACGTCCGAAAAGCGGAATCAGCGGTCCATGCTTGAAGTTCCATTCTTCGGTGATGCCCACGCCGAGACCGAGGGCAATGTTGGGGTGCACCTTGCCGGTGAAACCACCCTGGAAGTTGAATGCAGTATAGTCATCTCCTGCCTGCACAGGCTGAAATTCGAGGAAGGGAGTCACTGCCGATGCAGTGAGGGCTGAGATGGCCAGAGCCAATGAGAGTAAAATTTTCTTCATAAACATCCATTTTTAACGTTCATACACTTACCTTAACAACCCGAACCATCATTTTGTTTTGAATTGGACTTCCTAATCCCGCACGACAAGCGTGGAAAATGCGACTGCAAGATTATATTCATCCTGCGTCATTGTCACATATTCGTCGCTCTCCGCGTCGTAAACTACATAGGTATCCTGCTGTCCATCCACACTTTCCAAAATCGCTTTCTCCAAAACATCGGAGAGCTCTGAGGTAAATTTATCCTCTACCGCAGTAGCGACATCCGCCGGCTCATCCTCTACAGACTGAGAGCAGCTACTACATGATATCCCAATCACCGAGCATCCCAAAAGAATTGAACCTATAATCTTTTTCATACCTTAAGTTTTTAACCAACCATATTACTATCAACACTCCCCTATTAAGATTGTTTTGCGGCGGCGCATAAGGATGGGCGAGTCAGTCAACGCCGTTAAGTTAAGGATACAACTTTGGCTGACTTAGTTAGGAAGATGGGGAAGGAATTTTTTTAGGCGC
>OFFN01000649.1_pt1 | contig 25893 bp, 34 predicted proteins | sample 1521381 | NCBI WGS metagenome assembly OFFN01 (sample SAMEA3504112, study PRJEB24116) | mouse gut metagenome | biome: mouse gut; feature: mouse-associated habitat; material: faeces | place: Denmark | collected 2011 | reverse complement strand
GTCCAATGCCAGAGTTTCGCTGGCAGGATCAATCAGAATTCCGAGAGATCATAATATAGAGATAATATCTGCCATCCGCTTATTTTTATATTCACTCGGAATATTGTCAATATTACAATACCTTCTTTCTGCGTCTGGAACTATAATTACTGCATCCTTTAACACAAGATTATATTCAATCTGAAAACCATCTTCCAAAATCACAATAATATTATCAATATCATTTACTTCATATTGATACATATTCTGTTTTAGCATATCTTCCAACTTCTTATATTTTTCTACTTGTCTCAAAATTGATGGATATTCTATCTCGTAAAATTCGTTGAACATCTCATAAAAAGTATCAAATAATTCCAAAAACTCATACATACAATATCTGTACTTATTCTGAAATATTGTCTCTCTTTCTAATTCTATATGTTGATAATCATTAGCAATTTTACGAACATATAGCTTTCCATCCCAAAACTGAATTTGTATGCTTTCACGATAATGGAAATATGTATTCAGATAATTTTCAGAAAAAAACCAATCATTAAATCCGTAATTATATCCACGAGTAACATTTCTATCTTTTGCATTCCATCCTTTCAGATATTCATGGAATTTTATACTTGTAGATTTATATTTCTGAAAATATTCTCTTGTATATAAGTATGATTTTCCTGTGTAATGATTCAACAATTCTTCAAAGATTCTTCTTTGATATTCACTGTTATGTTCCATAAAATCATGATTAAATTCATAGTAAACATAATAGCGACCATCGGAACAATCTCTATCAACTTTTTTATTCCATTCTTCATAAAAATTTGGTGCGTCAATATGATCCAGATAATCTCTGTCAAACAATTCTTCATTCCATAATGAATGAAACAAATCATTTACACATCCAATGCCCAAATGTCCATCTTTCATATACGGCAAATAACTCTTGAAATTTGTGGTGGGAATTGTCCATACTTTTTTAATGGCTTTAATATCTACGCATACATTTTGAAAATCTGCATAGTGCTCAGTAAACCATGACCACTTCCCATATGCTATATCATTTTCATTTTCTTTTTTAAGTAATGAATCCCATGCATTTTTCACGCTTTGCAATTTTCTTTTAGCTGTAACCACTGCACCACTAGTATTATCAAATACCAATGTATCAGGCTCTACATAACCTATATTGATATTCTCCATAATCATCCAATGAGAAAAATCCACGCCATGAAAACCACCAATATTGCAATATGTAACATAGTTAATCCCATTTTTCTTACAAACTTCAATCCACTTATCATGCTTCTCAAACAAGGAAACTGCTTTAAAACGTCTGAATTGAACATTTTGCATTTCTACAATAGGAATTTTACCATGATTAACTATTGTAATTAGTGGATTTTCTTCCGTTATATCAACATCAAATAAAGTATTTTTTCGTGCCATTTTATTTACACATCCTTTTCACATATAAATCCATACCCATCCGCAAATTCTTTCATATCTTCAAATCCAATTTCTGAATCCAACTGCTTAACTTTTCCACGAAAAAATAACCACTTAATTATTTCCGCTGGACGAACTAATATCCTGTCTGCAAACTCTCTAACTGTCATAGCATCAGGAATACTAATCTTTTGTAATTCGATTCCGCCTTGCATAGCTTCAAGAAAGCCTGACCACTTAACATCATCCACTGGATTACAGCTTTCAATATATTCCTCTGCATCTTCAAGACTGTCCACACCTTCAACAACGATAGTTCCACGCTGTACTACTTTTAATCTAAAAATACCCATTACGCCGATTCCTCCATCTTCACGAACTGAAAACCAATTACCTTTATTGCTCTGGTGGATTTCTTTTTCATTTGAATTTTTCCTTCATCTTCCAGTAGAACTAAAATTAGTTCCAACACAAATTTCTCTTACACTCGGCGCATATCCATTATTCTTGATAAACTCTACAATAAAGTTATACACCCGTTCCCGTCCTGTTCCTCTTCTATGCTTGATTTCACTCTCCATAGCTTTCACCTATCCTTTAAACTGTTTATAGTTCTCATAATCCGTATCTACAATCCAACCGTCACGCTGAAAATCTCCAATAGCGATTAGCATAGCGGTCTTTGCTTTTTCTGCCTCAACAATTACTTCTCTACATCTTTTACTGGTATTGTAAGTAATACTGATAGGAACAATGAACTTTTTCACTCCATGCTCTTCATTCCATGTGGATTCAATATCATCCATAATATCCTGTAGATTCTGCTTTGCGTCCTTTAACCAGTACAATTCTCCATTGATTTCTACCGGCTTGCCAATCTCGAATTGATGCTGAATGTGATCCGCTAACTGTTTCCGTCCTACTTCCATGCCTAATCTGAAAATCTCGTTGTTTGTCATATCCATGTTGTTGTTACTCATGCTGTTTATCCTCCATATATCTATTTAAAATCTGTTTTCGTTCCTGTTCCTTCTATATATAATAAGTTTCCAGCCGATTACTCTAAAGAAATTCAAAAAATTTTATTTCTCTTTCAATATCCCTACATATTTATAGAATGTACTCACTGCTATGCCTTGCAGCTTTGCAAACTGTACAACAGAAATACTTCCATACTCTCCAGATTGAAATTTATTATATTCCTTAATAAATTCCTTTGGTACTCCTGTAACTGGTCTTCCCAATTTCTTCCCTTTTTTCTTTGCCACATCTAAGCCTTGCATAACTCTATCATGTATCTTTTCTTTTTCCTGCTGTGCTATATGCGCCTTTAGTGTAACAAAAATATCAATAATCATCTTTGATAGGCTGTCATCATTCATCTTTTCCCAATCATTCAGGAAAGGAACATCTAAAGCAACTACCCTGATTCCCTTTGACTGCAAATCCTTAATTTCCACTATCACATCATCTGCATTTCTTCCTAATCGGTCTACATCAGATATGATCAGTGTATCACCATTCCTAAATTGTTTCTTCATATTATGATAGTTTGGTCTGTTATCCGCTTTCGTTCCACCAGTGATAATATCAGAAACAAATTCATCTATATTGAATCCATTGCATATAGAATACTCGATGATAGCCTGTCTCTGTCTATCTGTCTTCTGTGTTTTATGATTAGTCGATATCCTCATATAAGCAAATATTTTATTTTCCATCTCAATCACTCCACAAAATCCATAACTATTTTCATATAAGATTTTCCGCTCCATTCTCAAAGAAAATGATTCCCTAACCGCCTTACATGAAATCAACTGTTTTCATATAAGGTCAAAGCATCAAAATCCATTGTCTTTTTATCCACTCTGACCTATACTATAAATAATAAGAAAGTTCTGAATTTTCCAAACCACACAAAAAATTTTTAAGGGAGTGATTATCATAGATATAGAACTCAAAGATCGTAACCATATTAAAGAATTTTTTCAGAATTTCCATAGTAAAGCTGAGGACATAGCATTTTCCATTATCCAAAGGATTCCAGAAAAATTACTTCCCCATTGGCTCATGAATTGGCTCGAAAAGTATTTAGATAAACGGATCAGTGAATTAAAACAAGAATCTATCAAAATGACCTGGCATAATATGTATCTCCAAAACTCATTAGCTGAAATTCATAATAGGCAGCAGGACACAAAGAAAGCACCTTCAGATGATTAATCCGTTGGTGCTTCTCACATTTTTAACATTTTCATTTTCCGACTAAACAAGACTGATTCCAAAATGTTAAGTTTTTACATACTCGCTACAGCTTTCCGCTTTAATGCTCTTCTCCGTTCAATTTCTTTTTCCGCTTCCTTGCCGGAATTATTGTAATATGCCACTTTTTCCGCTACTGTCATATCTTTTGTCCGCTCATAATTTTGTTCCCTGATCTTGTGAATATCCTCAATCGTAAAATCAGGACTAATAACCAATGCTTCCATAATCATCCCTCACTTTCCAATAATACAGATGGATTGATAATATCTATTCCCTTGTAACCTTCCAGATTAGTAATCGCTCTTAAGCCCCTAATTGTTTTAATATTTACAATATGCTTAAAATTCCATGATATGATGCAGTCACAAGCATTGACAACAGCGGCGGCGATATGCTGACAATCATCAAAGCTCTTCGGTCTTAATATCCCCATATCAATAATTTTCTGTGCAAGTCCCACGATTTCTTCATTAATTTCCAATTTTGTATACTCAATGTCGCTCAAATAGTCATACAGTTTATTCCTTTTGCTTTCAGAACACTTTTCTATTTCATCCAATGTTACCTGAGAAAGATATACTTCATATTTTCCATTGACAAAATCTTTCCATAGTTCTAATGTGTCTTTCATGCGTTCCGGCGCATCTTCCTGTGAAAGATAACTGATAACTGATGTATCTAAGTATACCTTCAATTTCCGCATAGAGCATCACTCCTTAAATCTGGTTTCATATGCCAACTCTGGTTTTAGATCAACTTTCCATTCAATCAAATCTTCTGGCTGGCACTGTAACAACTGACATATATCCTCAATAGTCTTTGTTGACACATCACACATAAAATCTTTTCCATTGTGAGTATCTTTGTATTCCTGTAGCTTTTGCTCAATCTCTTCCATTGTTGCACCGCTACACATTTTTAGTTTTGTCAATGTGCTTTGCGGTATCAATGCCTTTTGTCTAATAGTATATGTTGTAATTCCTTTTTCCTTTAATTTATTCCATAGTTTATTATAATTTACCATCATATTCTCCATCCAGCTATGATATACATTTGTATTCGTGTATATTATAACACTCCTTTCCCATTTTTTCAATCAGCACTGACAGAAATTTTCCACCAGTGCTGATTGAATCATATCATCTTATTCAACATTTTATGTACGATTTTCCATTTAACCCTATCTTTATGCTGCTTTTCCATCTGATACAGAAATATATCCGTTATTCTTTCCATAAAGTCCGATGGTAAAATGTTTCCTTTAAACAAATTGCATGGATAGCAAGTACAAGATAAATTTTCCACATCATCCTCACCGCCCATTGCTAACGGTGTAATATGGTCTATTGTCATATCCTCAAGCAAAATTTTCCTTCCGCATAGCTCGCAACGTCCACCAGCATGAAGATATATCAGTTTTCTTGTGTCCTCTGAATAAGATTTTCTTTTTATTTTTCCTTTGCTATCACGCCTTACCATTGACAGAGATACTTTATTTTTCCGCATTTCCTTTATTTCTTCCTCTGTCATCCACTTCCACAAAATCCGCTGTGTAAGCGTATCAAACACAAAATAGCTTTTAGTTTTTTCTTCCGCTTTCTTCATTCCCTTTATTGCTTCCGCTACGGTTGAGAATTGAAAAGCACTGTTTATATCCGTGGTTTTCTTTATTGCTCCACTGTCCGTATATGTAATATAATGATTTCCATTTGTAATCACAATCGCCATAATGTCCACCTTCCTAATGTTATGGACTGCCTTAAATTTCAGACAGTCCACATAATCCGCTATTATCTCTCACTTGGGAAACATACCGTTGTAGCATTGTCTCCTGCATTTTCCGATATTCTGTTTGTAATAATCCAGATTTTCCCTTTGCAAGTCTCATATGCTGCCAATAAGTACAGATCATCAGGATATTTTAACGCTTCCTCATTCACCTATTTGTCTTCATCATCCAAATTTCCCCAATCCTTTACCGCATACCGCTGTAATGACAGATTGACTTCTGCTGCAAATCTGCTATTTTCCGTCATAGCTTCATTTATTCCATGTGTAACAACTACTTTTCCCATATTGAAATATTTTGATGTAAGCATATTCATTTCCACCTTTCCGATTAAACTAATCCGCACAAGCAAGCCATTTTATATATTGGATTCCTTGCAATTTTCCGTCTACGTTCTGCCTCTGCCCTTGCTTTCCGTTCTAATCTATCCATATAGTCAAGCCTGTTATCCATTTCCAGATATTCCACCATCTGAAGCGGAGTAAGTGCGTTGTATGGCGTTTTAAGGTTCCGATCTATGATCTGGTTTCCGTCTGCTGTATCAATAATTCTAAAGTCAAACATAATATTTTCCATCCTTTCCATTGTCTGTTGACTGATTAGGGATATACCCTAACCAATCATTTCCGCTAAAACTTTCTTGATCCGATTAACTTCCACATAATATGTTGATGGCTTTATTTCCAATGCTGAATAAATTTCCTTGCTGCTATATCCGTCAACTTTTAATTCCGCAATTTTCCGCTGTGTATCTGATAAACTGCTTAACATTTCCGTCATTAGTTCCATTGATACTATTTCAGATTCCGGCGATTTCCCACCGACAACACCGATACAGTTATATAAATTTTCTGTTTCCGCATATTCCGCATCCAGACTAACCAATGTTCCCGATGGTTTCCGTTTCTTTGCATCTTCCGTTCTGCAATGGTTTCCAATCTCTGACCTCATATATTGCTGACTGATAAAGGGAAAAGAGTATTTTCCCCGCAAGTCTTCCCTACGGTTATATATCTGCACCGCTTTCAAAAATCCGAAAATTGCCACATCATAATAGTTTTCTAAACTGTAACCGTGCCTATGGAGAAAGTCATATACAAGATTATGGTTTTCCTCGGCAAATTTACGCTCATAATTACTTAATGGCTTTAACTTAAAATTTTTCAATAATATTACCTTGCCTTTCTGTTGGGAATTGCCACCGCTGACAATCCCCCATATGCTTTTATTAAATTCCGAATACCTCTTTAAAAATCTGCCTGAATCCTTCAATATCTCTTTCTAAGTTGTAAAGGGTGTACCCATACGGGAATTGTTTTTCTGTCTTTCTCCATGTTTGATATTGTGAATATCCTTCTATGATTAAATCTAACTCGCATTTCAGATATTCGTTGACCTCGCCTTCATTACCCCAAAAGTCATCATCATAAGTGGTACATCTTTTATAAAACTCTCTAAACATTTCTTTGAAAATCACCTGTTTTTCAACGCTGATTTTTCGGTCTACTAACCATGCTTCAATCTGGTGTTCTTTTCCTTTTTCATCTTCCATAGTATAATCAAGACTTACTAAACCACCTTCAGGCATTCTTTTTGGTATTGTCATAGCCTTGCAATAATTTGACCTTGCGCTGTCTAATGTTTTGAAAAGAACCGCCCCAAAATCATATTTCTGTAAGTGTGGTATGTTTAAATACTTCTTTACTGCTCTTAAATAGTGCAAAATCAAAATATCATACCATTCTTCTTGATCCAGTTTGTTTATCTTCATGTACTTAAAAAACTGGTCATAGTTTTCTAAATCGGCACTGAATGCCTTTTCTTCTGCTGTCAACGGCTCCATGTTTTTAAGATTGATTCTTTTCATAGGTCATACCTACCTTTCTTTGATATATTTGATTGATTGATTTGTACGGCTTTGATTAGCCGATAGGGCATGTGGGGAATCGAACCCCACAAGAACCGTTTACCCTTTTACTGCTGGACTATTTCACCCTTAAAACATTGTAAGAAGTTGTTTTTTCAAACGGTTTCAAGTCCTCGCCTAAAATCTCTGTCAACTTCTCTTTATCTAATGTTGTCCGATTCTGTGGCTTGTAGGTGATTTTTGCCGTGTCGGTGATTTCCGTATCCAGTTCATTTTCTGTCATGTATTCAATGATGGAAAACTCAACCGCTTTCAGTTCGTTTTCAAGTTCTTCTTTCATTGCTTTCAGGCTTCTAAATTCCTGTACCTTTGTTTCAAGTTCTTTCTTTGTCATGCTCATGTAACTACCTCCTAAATTTGATATATTTGATTGTTTTTGGTCTGTCTTGCTTGACCTTGTAATAACTATACACCTTTATCCGTGAATAGTCTATTGGCAATATGCACGAATAACCGGGAATATTTTTGTTTGTTTTGTACACCGTTTTTCGTGTATTTTGTTATTGACAGTACACCTTTATTCGTGTATAATGACCTTAACAACAAAACAATCAATCATATATTTTTAAGGAGGCAATCACTTATGAGTAAATATTTTAAAGATGTGAATACACTGGAAGAATTAAGAAGACAATACAGAGATTTATTAAAGAAATATCACCCTGACAACGCTAACGGAAGCACGGAAGCAACGCAAGAGATCAATGCAGAATATGATAAGCTTTTCAAATTATTAAAGGATAGACACGAAAGCAAATCAGCAGACAACAAAGAGAGCAACGCAAAGACAGACTTTAATAATATGAAGTATGACTTTTCAGAAGATGCAAAGTTAAGGGAAGTATTACAGCAGATCATAACCTTTGAAGGTATCAACATAGAAATAGTTGGTTGCTGGATATGGGTAGACGGTAACACATACGAATATAAGGACACATTAAAGAATATCGGCTTTAAATGGGCTAGAGAAAAAAAGAAATGGTATTTTCACACGGAAGCATTTAGAAAAAGAAGTCATAAAAAGTTAAGCATGGACGATATACGGAACTACTACGGCAGTACAGAGGTAGAGACAGACGGAACAAAGAGACTGAAACAAGCATAAATGCAAGCAAAAATTAAGGGTGTAACCAATGCAAACGGCTACACCCTGACAATAAAAATATAAGAAAAGGAAGGTATAAAGGATATGACGAAAGAACACTTTGAAAACAACACAAACTGGAAAATGAGTTATGAAGAATTTCAGAAATGCGACTGTACACATTGCAACAAAAAAGATTGCATACACCGTAACGCTTTTAGGCGTGTACCTGTCATTGATGGCGGTTTAGGCTTATGCCCTAACTTAAAAGAATCATAAAATATCATTCACGGAAAGGAGATCAAACACTATGAAGAAATCATTTAAAGCTATCGGAATTATCGCAACTATGGGAATTATGCTTGTATCGGCTTATCTTTTAGGCACTACACAAGCGGAAACAATAACGGAAGTACAGACAGTGACCGAAACAAGGGAAGTTATACCAGATGGATATATACCGCTTCATGATGATATTGTGGATATGAATACAATCGTTGACTTTTCGGCTACTGAATACGGCTTGCAACTGTATTTTGAGGATGGAAGCGGTTACTTTTGGGAACGATAAACAGATATTCAACGATACATGATAAAGGCTATGCGCTTCAATGCTCATAGTCTTTTTTGTGCGGTTTATTTGCTTATATTTGCATGGTTATCATGCGATTTTAGGCTTATTTTCGGCTTGTAATGGTTTTATTGATACATTTTTAGGGCAATGCCTGGAAAATGGCTAGAATCGGCGTGTAACGTGGTTATTTGTGGCTTTATACGGTCTGTATGATGGAATAGAGGCAGCAGGCGCAAGGGTGTATGCCGGTAGGTTTACATTATTAAAATCTGATCTTTTCTCACAAAAGGCTATAGCTGTTCAGCGCACACGTCACTCGGCTTCTGGAACCTACCGAACTATCATATCAAAGGGGAGGGGGGTAGTTTCCATTCCAAAAATAAAATCTCATATATAAGGGTATACCGCATATAAAAATACGCCTTTAATAATGCCGATAATCTAATATACATCTTTAATTTTCAACCGCAACACAATCATCCAAGCGATTTATCACCTATGACTATTTCATTGAAAATTTGAAGATACACCATTGATTATAATATCCAATTATATAAATTATGTAATATTGGGAATCACAGCAAACTACCCTATACTATCCAACAATAAATCAAGACTTTCCTCATATTCTTTTACCCATTTCAAGATAAAATCACTCGTTGTAAAATGTTGAATAATCTTTGCCAATTCACCCATATATGATTTATGAAAGTCAATTATATTTCTCAATGTATCATTTTCACTATATCTACCAGCGACAGCCATCAAATCAAGCCAAAATCCACCTATAAATTCATCATCATGTGGCATAGCTACATTATATAAAATTATCTTATAATTATCCTCATTTGAAAGATATTTATAATAAATTGACTGGCACTCTGAAATGCCACCGCTACCCAATTTCATATCTTTTAGTATCTTTGAAAAAATGGCAATATTCTCTGACTGGCTTTTCAAGGAATATATCGCTGATTGTACCGCCTCATATATCCGCAACGTAACATATTTTGCTGATATATCATTATATAATTCTTCATCATTTACGGAAAATAAAAGCACATTCATTTCACTGTCAAAACGATTATAGCTTCTCTTAAATTCTAAATTGCAATTATCAATCTCCTGCTCAATCCTTATAATATCTTCATTACTGACAGTCGAAAACACATCTATTGACACACCATGCCTTTTCAATAAAGCATCCAACTGTTCCCCATCTATCAACTCAATAGGTTTATCTTCAGCAAAAGCAATGGCACTCTTTGTAAAATATCCCGTAGTCATAAGAATGCCCTTATTTGCTCTTTCAGAGGTAATTACACCGTATAAATCTCTGATAATCGGTTCTCCAACACTACCAGAATAACGCTTACACTGAATAATATATTTACCAGATAAAACAGGTTCATGATTATATGCAATCAGATCAATACCACCGTCACCGCTTGCTTTAGTGGTTTCTACAGAAAATCCCATGTTTTCTATCAGCTTTTTGCATATGTTTTCAAACTCTATTCCACTAATAGAATTTATATCATTGCTCATAAGAATCATTCCTTTAAATCAATTTTATCTGAATTATACACCTGAATATCTGATAAATCCATCTTTTAAGCAAAATGTTTCAAATTACTTGTATCCGCAATTAAATCATACATCCAAATATCTCCTGAATAACTAACCATTTTACTCTTTTCTGATATTTCTTTTATCGTCTTTTCCATGAATACAGAAAAATGTTCATGTAGATTAGGGATATAAATATTACAACATGTTTGCATATCAACATCTTCAGGTGGATATAATGCAAGTTCAACGCTACCACCGCTATATCTCCCATGATTCCATGATGCAGACCATAGAGTCATTTCTTTGTGAGCATTTAAACCAGCAACAATAAAATATGCACCCAGATTATTTATATTATTGTTGTTAAGAATATTAAGTGAATCGCACAGTATCTCTAAATTAAATTTCATATCTTCTATTGTCCAGTTGCTTATGTTCTTATTTTTTATATAATCTGTAAATTTATCTTGAGCTAATCTACATCCAGAACACACAATAGCAAGACGTTTATTTAATATAATTAACTTAGTATATTGATCCGAATAAGTGCCATCTTTTGGGTTAGTCACTCTATTATCAGCAGCAAGATATATTTTTTCTTCTGCTTTGTATCCTAATATTACACTCATTAAAAACACCTTTCTATAAAGTATCATCTATTATTTTCAGTTTATCGTAATGTTGTACTATTAATAATCTAATTTTTGCCATCGCTTCAATCAATTCTTTTGTATGAAATCCTAATGGATTCTCTGTAAATACTTTTGGAAGTAAATTTATACCATATCCATAATAATCCCATACATCTTTTGTATCAAATTCATTATACGAATTAATATTACAAAATTTCAAATATATACTAAAAGTACCAACGTAATAGAATATCCTGTTAAGTATATTATTGAACTCGTATATATTTATCTTAATATTTTTTGCTTTAGCATATTCAATCAATTCAATATTTTCTCTCAATTCTTTCTGACACTCTATCAAATAGTCGGAGATATTATACATTTTTTTCTTATGATGAAAACTCACCCTATTTTCATCAATACTCTCCAAATCATCAATGGTTTTGCATCCTAATAAATATAATGTCTTAATCTGCTCTGCGTGAATCTCTTTATACACATATGGAGTATTTCTATCATCATGCGAAAAACCATATTTAATTACCAATTCTTCCTCATCAAAAATATGGGTAAACTCATGGAATAAAACGCCTTTTGCCGCTCCTTTGTATGTTGTACATAAAGTATCTGCAATAATCAGATTATATTTATTATTCTCAAACCGTTCTTCTGCTATTGTTGTTCCATTCTGTTTTACATATCGAAAAATATATGATGGCATATTAGACGTTTGCATAAATTTTTGATATTCCCTATATGCCATATCAACTTGAGTTTTTGTTTTGACTTCCTGTATATTAAATTGTTTATGCATAATACCCCCCTTAACAAGGATTATACCAGATTATGACAAAATTCGCAAAAAATAAAGCATACCAGATAAGTCAACCCCTATCCGATATGCCTTGTAATAAATCACCCTACTCTACTACTCCATCAACTAAAATACGTCTTACTCTATTGTCTCTTAATCCCTTCTCTCCCTTTATCAAGCAATCTCCTATTCCGATCCATGAAAGCATCTACTGTATTCCTGCTTTCATCTTCCCTTACCTTCTGAATACCTCTACTTATAGCAGCAGTCATTTCCTGTGATCTAATCGCATCTTCTGACTGTCTCCGCATACTTTCATCCCGCATATTCTGTACCATCTGGCTACGCTCTTGTGAACGCTGGTTTTCTCTTGCCTGTGCCTTTTCAATATAGGAATTAAGAATACTATTGCTATGCTGTATTCTTTCCCTCTCGGCTTCTTCTCGTTTTAACTGATTCAGTCTATTGGCTTCTAACCTGTCACGTTCCTTGCGGTCACGTTCTGCACATACTGATTTAATCATATTTAATGTTGATTGCGTTGTATTTGTCTTATTCATTGTAAAATGTCCTCCAATATTAATATCTCAAAAAATTCTTTTCAACTTCCATCTCTGCTTCAAGCTGTACCCGTTTCTCATTGATTTTGCATAACTGCTGGTTATCATGGTTAATATGCGCTATGGATTCCTCCGTATCTAATTGGCAAAACTTCTCCGCATATTCATCCTCAATCAGTTTGGTTTTAATTCTTCTTTCAAAATCTGTCATAGTTAAAAATCCTCCTGCAATTTAATCATCAATTTCAATCTTCCAGTTCATCATTGCTTCATATACCCTGTCTGGAATCTTACCCTTATACCTATCAGCAACAACGATAATAAGGGCTTCCTTATGCCTCTTATATTCCATAAATGCTTCTTTTGGAGTATTATAAACGCCTAATTTTATAGTCTTACCGTCAACATTCAGTGCCGCACGATATTTACCTTTATCAAAACTTACTCCAACTGGATATTTGCCACGTTTTCTTCTACAATTCAGCAAAAGAGTATTGATTGTATGCGGAACAAATACGCACGTTTCAGGACTATATATCTTATTACCCTTACACAAAATATCTTTATCCAAGTCCATCTGCTCATTACCGATCATATAATAATTCTCTTCTACCCATTTATAGAATCGTTCTTTATCCTCTAACCAGTAATCACAAATGGTACAGCCTATGTACTCTGGAAATCTCTTATGTAATTTTTCATTGTAACAGCGTGAATACATATCATTCCATAATCTTCTTGCTTTCATGCGGCTATTATTCAGGAATGGTATATACTTTTGTTCTCTGCCTAAATCTTCTACAGAAATCTTTTTATTTCTCAAATTATAAAATTCCCTGTCAGATACATAGATAAGGTTATTATATTTGCTATTGGAACTGTCACCGTCAATATGATATACCTTGTTTTTACCTTTTACTGGCTCTAAAAAGGTCTGCGCCACTAAATTATCTGCATATACATCTCTTTTATATTCTACGCCGCTTTCATCTTCATAGAATATCTTCCAATGAACCCTGTTTGTTGCTTTTGACAATGTTTCATTATGTACATAGAATTTGCCCTTTATATCATTTGCTAATCTCCCTTCGGAAGAAATATAATAATGCTTTGTTCCTTCTATCAGCATGAATGTTTCAAGTTTATTTAATGGCTTTATGCCTGTACGGTTTAAATCTAATGTTTGTATTTCTTGCATTGCTTATTTAGATACTTCCTTTCGATATGTCTTTAGATAACTCACCACAATTTTGTGGTCAGCCAATAATTGAGCATCCAGATTTGTATGCTCCGATCGCTATTCATAATAAAAGAGACAATACGATTGATTCATACTGTCTCTGTAAAATGCTATATTCAGTTTTAATGTTTTCCCCAAAATTGGGGACATCTTAATTTTTGATATTGACAGCCAATAGGGTAAAGGGGGGGGTAGTAATATAGATATATATAAGTTACTACCCTACCCTTTTACCTCCCCTATCCACCCATTAAGCAACATCTTCAACAATGATATTGGGATAACCGTCTGATTTAATATGATACTGCTCCTTCAATGCCTTATTTGCTTTGACCTTTTTCAATCCATATAAATCCATAATCTCATTAAGACTGCGCTTAATCTGCGTTTCAGTAACTTCATATCTATATTTATTACCAAGAATATAGACAACTTCCTTTTCAGTACAATATCCTTTTCGCTGGATACACTGTAATATGATCTCGGAAATCTTCAAAGTACGCTCATCACTGGCTTTTGTTGTAGAACGGTCTACAATCTCACCATATTCATTTTTCTTTTTCTTATATTGCGGATATATGGAAGCTGCCACATCGAATCCTTCAGAACGATAAAACATATCGAATGATACTCCTGCAATCCTATAGCCTTTTTCCTTCCATCTGACACCATTATTCTCAATAGTGCTTAACTGCTGAATTACCCATGATGGGATAGCATAGAAATTAGCACGATTTTTATTACCGTTCGTATATTTTAAAGCATTTTTCAATAATTCCTTTGGTATCTGGTCATTATCCAAAATCCTAATCAGATCATGATATACAAGCATCTTTACATATTTACTGACTTTATCAATCTTCTTTTGGCTGTTGCTCTTTCCCAAATATTCAGATAGCTTCTTATTCGTCACATAAAATACAATCTCACCGTCATTATTAGAGAATTTCTCACTATAAATATTATTCCTTGCAATAGAAAGCATCATAAGGAATGTATCTTTCGCATATTTGATATTTTTATCTGCCTGTGGACACAATTCTTTGAACTTATTCAGCGTAATATTGCTTATCATAAGGTCAATATTTTCTCTCTGTTCTATGCTCCATTGGGATTCTTTGATTGATAGGTTATAGATATTCATGATAAATTGGATTGCTTTGTATTCAGACTTGAAATCGCCTAATAATTCAATTAACTGCTTGATATTCAGAGTAAGATTTTCAGAACAACATCTGTATTTCTGTACGCCATTTTGTGTAGTAAATATATTTGCAGATGGATTATGGTCATCATGCAATACACAACAAAATGATCTCGGATCGTCTATGTCAATCAGTTCCGCTATATCCAATTCAGAGTAGATATAATTCCAAAACTCATTCTTATTCTCAAATTCTATAGGATCATGTGCTAATACCTTGCGTAAATACTCTATATCATGCTCTTTGATTGCTTTTACATTCAGATTTTCATATGTAGAACGCTCTTTTGCAGTATCAGTACCTTTATTTTTGATACTGGCAGCAGTGCTATCCTTTTTCTTCTTCGATTTAGGCTTTGCATTGGATATGTATTGTTTAAAATCATCATTCCAGTATTTTTCTAAGATGGATTCTGCATTTATCCTTGTATCATAATCAGGATATAATACTGTATGCCCTTTACCGCCGAAAAATAATCTGTCACGGTTAAAACACACTTCATCAATACCGCCGATAATTCCCATAAGCGTAGCCTGTAGCCTATCCCTAATATTCCCATCCGTAATCACCGTATCATTACAGAAAATCATGCGGAATTTATGATGTTCTTCCTTGTGGCTGAATGTCGTATACATAAAACATGGTGTAATCCCTAGAGAAATCACTTTATTATAGGCTTCTTCTATCCTTATGCTATCGTCAAAATCAAGACCAAATAATTGTTGTTCTATCCAGTTTTCAGCTTTATTCCCTCCTGCTAATACTCCTGGCTTAAATGATGCCCCATGAACTAAAGCATCTGCCAAATTTTCAATCGTAATATTTACTTGTGTCAAACTTTTCTGTACCCATCCACACTGTTTACCTTGTGGCTTATCTTTGAATCTGTGGTTAAAGTACATACATTTTATGTCATTACCCATTGAACCTCCTAGATTACCAGAAATTCAAGAAATGTATTAGACTTAACAAAATTTTTTATATGTCTAACTTGATTAGTAAAATTTCAGAAATGTTAAATTTTTTACATCACAAAAAGACCACGCCAAAAACGGCGCAATCTTTTACCTTACTTATATTTTCAAATATTCAGTTTTTATCTTCATTTATTGGAATTATTGTGTAGATACACACAATCGAAACTGTTGATAGTTATTAGAATTTCTTGAATTTTGGTTTTACAGTTTGTTTTGATTGCTCTGTAATGGCAATTATTTATCTCTCAACGGACACCACTTAGGACTTGTTTTCGGTGGACGATCTACGCCAAGTCTGCCTAATATCCGCATGGTATCATTTTCTTCACAACAATAGTAATCCTTGTAGATAAAATCTATACATTGACATCTCTCGCATTCAGCACAATGCGGCACTCTATTCATCTATGTATTCACCTTCAATCTTTTTTTGGCAATCTCCCAATTCGCAAGCATAAGGCTGTATAATTGCCAGAATATTTCTTACCTTTTGTAAATATATTGTATGTAGCCAATGCGTCTTTAGGCTCCTTCACTAATTTTGCACCATATCCAATATATTTGCCTTTTGATTTTAGATTCCTCTCGCCTTTTCTCCGCAATCGTGCCAACTGTTCTTTACAGGATTTCACATTATTACTACTGATATATCTCCGCATCCAGTCAAATAATTCTGTATCCTCTATGTGTTCTAACTTATATTTGTCAGCGGAAAACGTCTTGCACCACACATTGATAATGTTTTCATCCGTAGGCTCAATCTGATCCAACATGATATGTCTTGCAATAATCAGTCTTTTTTCTTGTAGATTTTTGATTTCCTTCATATAAATTGTTTCCTCCATAACTCAGTAACCTTTCAGTCTGTAGCAGAATCATCATATTTCTTTTGTGATAATCTTTTACATGCATCTTTCAGACGTTCACCCATCGTAAATCTGATTCTATATCGTGCTGGTACAATATTCTCTGTTATATTATTGAAACCATTTGCATTTAGTTTGACTGCTTTATAATATTTAGGTTCCATCTTGACATAATTGTTTATCTTAATAGAATCACCGTTCTCTATAGATTCATATACCACATCCCAAAAAGCATTTAATACATTTACAATAATCTTCTGCGTATATTTTAGATGATATTTTCTTTTATACTTATTGCCATTGCCACCTATGGCTATCTTTTCATTAATCAATTTCTCTGATATTTTGTCTATAATCTCCTTTTTATGTAATTCGTTATTCATTTTTCACCCCTAACTGTTTTTGAGTAAAAGCCGTTGCAGCCTGATTTAGCTTTGATCCTGCTTTAAAGAACACACGATAATGTTCTGGAACTATCATTTCTTTATTCATGGCTACATTCCTTGACTTTCGCTCTGCCATATACTTTGTTCCTATTGTTGCATAACCATTGAGATTTACAGAATCGCCATTTGAAAGCGCATCAATAATAACATCCCAAAATGCAGATACAATATTTTCAACGTCATCCTGTGTATACTTCTTATTTCTACATTTCAATAAATCTACAACACGTTTTATTAATCCAGGTCTAATAATCTTCTCATTCATTTTCGTTCTTTACCTCTATTTTGTTATTAATCCAATTTACCATTTGCTCATACGTTCCCTGTGCCACACATTCCTGAATACCATATTTATCCTTATGGAAGATAAGATATTTACCTAAAAGAAGCGGATGCTTTTTGGAAGTCTGATTTTGTAATCTGTACCCTTGTTCTTTCAATCCACTTTTCTTAAAAAGAATACTTAAATTGTTACCGCAAGTAGCTTTGTATTTCAGTAGCTTTTCTTTAAGAATTTCTATATTACATTTTTTTGATATGGTCTTATCATAATTTTCTTCAAACCATGTACATAATTCTGCAAGGAAATCATCATATTCTTTAAAGTCCTGTATATCGGTTTCTCCTGCTCTTATCCTCTCCCTTGCTTTTGTTTTGGATTTTACAAATTTATGGTCATACATTCTTAATGCCCAACCATTAACTGAAAAATCATCTCGCCACCATATACACCATTGTCTCCAAACATTTTCAAGTCCAATGTGTTTGCTAGTTCTTGCCATAGAATAAGCAACTATCAATTTTTTCTCTTCTAAATCTGAAATCTTTAACATTAAAATCCTCCTAGTTTTTTGTCAATGAAATGTGCTTTTCATGTTATGTGTAATATAATACCTTTTCTGACGCTCTGTGAGGCTCATACAGCCGTTTTCGACAATCTCATGTCCATTTCCTCACTAAATATATTTAGGCACTAAAATAAGCCCACTATCGACTATATTTTTATAATCAATAATGGACTTATTCAGATGTCCAATATTCATTTATGGGTATCTATTCGTACCAAACTCTTTTATGAGGCTACTACACAATCACTACACAAATTTGCTATTGAAATACATGGACTTGTATAGAGATATATGCTACTTTGAACTTGCTCAAACATTGATTGTATAAGGCTTTATAGAGATATGTGGAGATACATCAAAATACATGAAAATGGCTAACAAATTACGATTCCGAGTTTCATTTCCTTTTATACCTGCTCAGAAATCCTTCCTTTTCTGGAATTTCTGCCTTTCTTTATATTTTTATTACATAAATCACTACACAATTTTTAAAAACCTTTAATATCTTCTCCGCTCCTGCAGTTCCTTGTACAATTCCTTATAATTCCCATACCTGATGCCGCTGATCTTCCCCTCCTCCAAAGCCTCTTTGACCCCGCAGTCCGGCTCGCTCAGATGGGCGCAGCCAGAAAAACGGCAAGATTCCGAATATCGGGCAAATTCTGGATAATATCCTTGCAGATCCTCTTTTTCCATATCGAACAGGCCAAGGGATGTAAATCCAGGCGTGTCCATAATATAGGTATTTTCCTGCAAGGCAATAATTTCCGAATGCCTTGTCGTATGTTTCCCCCGTCCGATCTTTTTGCTGATCTCGCCGGTCTCCATTCCGGCATCGGGGTTCAGCCGGTTAATAATAGAGGATTTCCCAGCCCCGCTGGGACCCGCTACCGCCGTCGTTTTTCCCTTTAACAGCTCTTTCAATTCGTCCATGCCGTCCCCTCTGGCGGCGCTGGCAAACAAAAGTCTGTAACCGCAGGAGCCATATGCTGCCCGCAGCGCCTCCCGCTCTTCCTCCGAGGCGATATCGCGCTTATTAAAGCAAAGAATGCTGGAAAGCCCCTGCCGCTCCATCATAATAAGAAACCGGTCCAAAAGATTGTAATTTGGTTCCGGTTTCACTATCGCAAATATTACAAGCGCCTGATCGATGTTCGCCACCGCCGGGCGCACCAGTTCGTTCTTCCTTGGAAGAATACGGACAATATTCCCGGTGCGCTCCTCCCCATCCAATACTTCCATACAGACATTATCGCCCACTAACGGTTTTTTATTTTCTTTGCGGAAAATGCCCTTCGCCTTGCATTCGTATACCTCTGCGGACTCATTGGCGTATACATAATAAAACCCTGCGATCCCTTTGATAATCTTTCCCTGCATATTTACCGCCCCTTATGTCTCAGGGGTAAACTGCAGTTCCCTGGCTATCGTCTTTTGCACGGAAGTTCCTTCTGTCGTCGTCACTTCCCCTGTTTCCGGATTCGTATCCGTCACCGCATCCGTCGTCACCGTATAAGTGAACGTCACCGTTCCTGTCGCGGAACGGATTCCTGTATAATTGACCGAGATAGGAAAAGATGCCGTATTCGTATTGAGCAGCTGCACGCCGTCCTCCGTATCAATCGTTACCGTCACATCCAGCCCGTCCCTATATTCCGGATCTTCCGCCGCCGAAGGAGCCTCGATGCTCCCGCTGAAGCTATAGGTGGCCTGTTTCGGCCCTATGCTGACCTGGAGATCGACAGCAGTCCCCGGTTCCACATAAGATCCTACTGAATAGCTTTGATAGCAGACAAGCCCTTCCAAGGCGGGATCCTCATTCGTGACTTCCGTCACGCTGCCTATCACCAGTCCGCTTTCCGTTATGGATGCCATTGCATCCATCTCGGATATCCCGATAAAATTAGGAACCCGTACCTTCGTATCTTCTGCTCCCTGACTGATCTTGATCGTCACTGCCGACCCGCTGGGCACTTTCGTTCCTCCCTCCGGTGTCTGGGAAATAATATTTCCTTTCGGCACGGTGTCATCATAGCTTTCCGTGCGGTTTACAACAAAACCTTTCTGTTCCAGTTCGGACACCCCTTGGGCCGTGGACATTCCCGCTACCTTCGGGACTTCCACCCCGCTGGCTCCTGCGCTGACTGTCAACACAATATCCGTTTTAGAATCCACCATCTGGCCGATGCCTATATTGCACTCCAGAATCAGGCCGGCCTCCCATTCATCCGTTTCTTTATATTCGATATCCGGCATCAGGCCAAGGCCCATCAGTTCCGTCTTGACTTCTTCCAGCTGTCTGCCTACCACTTTCGGCATTTCCACCTGCCCCGAAGATTCCTCCGTCGTTTCTTCCTCCCCGGATCCTTCCCCAAAAGGCAGTATTCCCAGCGTCTTTCCTACTAGGAAAAGTACGATGCATCCGATCAGCAAAGCCGCCACTACCGCCAAAACAGTGGTAATGCGCTCCATTTTAGAATCGTACTCTTCTTCCTCTTCATCGATATCCTCCTCGATATCCTCTTCCTCCACCTCTTCCATAATGTCTTCTTCGTCTTCTTCTTCCTCTTCCTGGTATTTCCGGCGGACATCTTTCTTCAGACGGAGGGCTTCGTCCATGGAATCCCTTCTGTCAGACTGCCTTTTTATCTGAACCATATCTTTGTCCGTAATCATCCTGGTAGAAGCCTCTTCATCCGGATTTACCAGTTTTACAAAATCATCATCCGGATTGATCAGCGACTGCTTCAAATCCGCAACCAGGTCGGCCATCGTCTGGTAACGCCGGTCAGGACTTTTCTGGCAGCATTTGAACACGATCCGCTCCACGCTGACCGGTATCTCCGGGATATATTCCCTCGGGGAAGGAAGCGGTTCCTGTATATGCTTAATGGCGATCGCCACCGTTGTTTCCCCGTTAAAAGGCACTCTTCCCGTCAGCATTTCAAACATAGTGATGCCCAAAGAATAAATATCGCTCTTTTCATCGCTGTATCCCCCCCTCGCCTGTTCGGGGGAAGTATAATGTACGGAACCCATGACATTGGAAGTAATCGTGTTGCTGGTAGCCGCTTTCGCAATGCCGAAATCCGTTACCTTGACTTTGCCTTCCTTCGAAATAATTATGTTCTGCGGTTTGATATCCCTGTGTATAATATGATTGTTATGGGCCGCTTCAATGCCCATGGAAACCTGGATGGCGATGCTGATCGCCTCTTTGACGGAAAGCCTTGCTTTTTTCTCGATATATTTTTTCAGGGTAATGCCTTCCACCAGTTCCATAACGATATAATAAACATCATTCTCTTCGCCTACGTCATAGACATTCACCACATTCGGGTGCGCCAGCCCCGCCGCTGCCTGTGCCTCCACCTGGAATTTGGATACAAAATTCGCATTTTCCGAAAACTCCTGTTTCAGCACCTTGACCGCCACATACCGATTCAACTTGTGGTCTTTCGATTTATATACGTCCGACATTCCACCGGTTCCAATCTTTTCCAGTATTTCATACCGGTTTCCAATCATCATTCCAATTTTAATCATTTTCCACCTCGTCTGCAAACGGCTCAATAAGAATTACTGCAATATTATCCCTGCCGCCGTTATAATTGGCTGCCTTCACCAATTCCTCCGCTTTTTTTTCCACGCTTTCCTGGCTGCTCACGATCATATGGATCTCTCTGTCCTCGAGCATATTGGTCAATCCGTCGGAACACATAAGCACAGTATCGCCCGGCTCCAGCTCTACATCAAAAAAGTCTGCCCTCACAGAATCTTCCGCGCCGATCGCCCTGGTAATAATATTCTTATCCGGGTGGACTCTTGCCGACTCCCTGTCAATGCCGCCCCTGCGCACCATTTCTTCTACAAGGGAATGATCCCTCGTAATCTGCTCTATCTTCTCATCGTTTATCACATACAGTCTGCTGTCGCCTACATTGGCAACCTGCAGATATCTGCCTTGTAAGCAGGTAGCCGCCACCAACGTAGTTCCCATGCCCCTCAAATCCGCTTCTTCCATCGCTTTTTGCCTGACATGGCCGTTAGCGGCTTCGATCGCCTTTCCCAGTATTTTCACCGGATTTTTTTCCAAAGACCGTTCGACCTCATCCGTGATCGTATCCACCGCGCACTTGGACGCATAATCGCCCGCATTATGCCCGCCCATGCCGTCCGCCACTATAAATAAATTCGGAAGGTTGCCCAAAGGCTTATCCGATACGAACACATAATCCTGATTCAGTTTTCTCCTTTTTCCGATATCCGTAATGGAAAATGTTTTTAACACAACAAAACCTCCTGCATTACCGATGAAGCTCCCTGCGCCTGAGCTGCCCGCATGCTCCATCGATATCTCTCCCCATTTCCCTTCTTATAGTAACATTTATTCCATTTTTTTCAAGCTTATTTTTAAATGCCGCCGCTTTTTGAGGGGATGTTGGTGCAAAATCCCGCTCTTTCACAGGGTTTACGGGAATCAAATTGATATGGCAGTTCAGCCCCCTGACCAGCTCTGCCAGCTCTCCCGCGTCCGTCTGCGAGTCGTTGACCCCTCCAATCAGGCTATATTCAAAAGTAATCCGTCTGCCTGTTCTTTCAAAATAGTATGCGCTGGCATCCATCAGTTCATCCAGCCTATATTTTTTCGCTATCGGCATCAATTCCCGCCTCTTCTTGTCGTTCGCCGCATGCAGGGAAAGGGCCAGCGTGATCTGGAGTTCTTCCTCTGCCAGCCGCCTCATCTGCGGAATTAAACCGCAAGTGGATACCGTCACATTCCTTTGGCTGATATGCAGCCCGTTTTCATCCGTCAAAAGCCGGATAAACTGTAACAGATGATTGTAATTGTCCAAAGGCTCCCCCATTCCCATCACGACCACATGGGAGACCCTTTCCTTTGTCAGAAGCGTAACGGCATAAACCTGGTCGAGCATTTCCGAAGGAAGAAGGGGCCTGACCAGGCCGTCCAGCGTAGAAGCGCAGAAGCGGCAGCCCATCCGGCAGCCCACTTGGGAAGAAATACAGACCGAATTCCCATGCTTATATTTCATCCAGACGCTTTCCACCATATTCCCGTCCGCCAGACGGAATAAAAATTTCTTCGTTCCGTCCGTCGCCGATTCCTGTATCCGCACCGGTTCCAATGCGGTAAAAGAATAATTCTCCCGGCACTTTTCCCTCAACGCTTTCGGGATATTGCTCATTTCATCAAAATCCCTGGCCAGCTTCTGGTGCATCCACTCATACAGCTGTTTCGCACGGAACGCCTTTTCCCCTGCCTCCTGCATCTCTCTCTTCAATTCTTCCAAATCCATCGATTTGATATCCGCTTTTGTATTTCTCATGCTAATCTATATTTCCTTTCCTGCGGAAGACCGCGATAAAAAAACCGTCCGCGCTATGTACGCCCGGAAGCAGCTGCACATATCCGTCTGCCGCCGTTTCGGCCTGGGGAACATGGGCAAGCCTTCCGCTTATGTCTTCCGCCGTAAACGGAAAATGCTCCAAAAACCATCGAACATTTTCCTCATTCTCTTCCCTGCGTATCGTACATGTACTGTAAACTAACGTGCCGCCCGGCCTCACATAGCACTGTGCTTTCTCCAATATTTTCCTTTGTACTCCAGGCAGTTCTGCCAGCATCTCTTCTGTTATACGGTATTTAATATCCCTCTTCCTGCCCAAGATCCCCAGGCCGGAACAAGGGACATCGGCCAGAACGGTATCCGCTTTCCCGTCCAGTCCCCCATCATGCTCCATAGCATTGAAAACCTCTGCCTTTATATTCTTAAGGCGCAGCCTTTCGGCATTCTCCCGGATCAAATCCACCTTTTCCTCCGAAATATCCCTGGCCAGCACCCTGCCTTTTTCTCCTGTTTTTTCTGCTCCATGGGCGCTTTTTCCCCCCGGCGCAGCACAGACATCCACGACAAAGCTTCCCTCTTTTATGCCCGCGCACTCTACACAGAGCATGGAGCTGATATCCTGCACCGCAAAAGCCCCTTCGTCAAACCCGGGAATATTCCTGACTCCCTCCACATGTTCCAGCGAATAAGCATAGGGAAGGTACGGATGCTGCTCTGCGCCGATCCCGGCCTCTTCTATATCCCGCAGGAGAGCCTGCTTTTCTTCTTCTGTCAGGGATTCTTTGATTCTTATGATAACAGGCCGCACCTCCAGCATGGCCTGGAGCATCTTCTCCGTCCGCTCCATCCCATATTCTTCCAGCCACATCGCCGCCAGACATTCCGGCATGGAATAAAGAACGGACAAATAAGCAAGAGGAGTTTTCTCCCTGTCAGGATAAAACGCTTTTTCCCCGCCGCCTGACAAAATCACGTCCTTTTCCCGCACAATGCTACGCAATATCCCATTCACAAAACCCTTCAGCGACTGAAACTTCCTCTTCGCCGCCAGCTTCACCGCCTCATTGCATGCAGCGGAATCGGGAACCCCGTCCATAAAAAGAATCTGGTATGCGCTCATCCGCAGCAAGTTGCGTATGAGCGGCTTCATTTTTTCCACTGGTGTTTTTGAAAATTGGCCGATAATATAATCGATCTGTATCCGCCGCTCCAGCGTCCCTTCTGCCGTGCGCTTTACAAACGCCTTATCTTTCGCCGGCAGATGATCATATTTGTCCAAAACCCTTCGGATCAAAAGATTGCTGTAAACCCTCTCCCTCTCCATTTCAAGCAGCATATCCAAAACCAGTTCCCGTGTATTCATCAGTCGTCCCTTCTCCGATTCCCAAACAGCAGCACAAGACGAAGCAGCTGGAGGATGGAAGACGCCGCCCCCGCCACGTACGTAAGAGCCGCAGCCCGCAGCACCTTCCTACAGTATCCTGTTTCCTCCCCGCCTGTAATGCCGCAATCCTGCAGCATAACCAATGCCCTGGAAGAGGCGTTGAATTCCACTGGCAGCGTAACAATCTGGAACAGGACGGACAGGGAAAAGACCCATATGCCGATCTGCACCAATGTGTTACTGAGTCCCAGCAACACTCCCAGAAGAATCATCGGAATCCCTATCCTGGAACCGATATTGGCCGCCGGAACCAACGCGCTTCTAAGCTTCAGGGGCGCATAGCCCCTCTGGTGCTGCACGGCATGTCCGCATTCATGGGCCGCCACGCCGATCGCCGCCACCGAACTGGACTGGTAGGTGCTGTCCGAAAGGCGCAGCACCTTATTCTTCGGGTCATAATGGTCCGTCAGCTTCCCGCCGATATGCTCGATCCTTACGTCATGGATCCCCGAATAATTTAAAATCCTGGCCGCCGCTTCCGCCCCCGTTATCCCTCTCATGCTGCGCACCCTGGCATACTTGCTGTAAGTGCTGTTCAGGCTTCCGCTGGCCGCCATGCACAAAACTGCCCCCAGCAGCACGAGAAAATAGGTGGGGTCGAAATAATAACCATAATATCCATACATATTAATAACCAATTCCTTTCTATCAGCCGCAGGACTTTCCCGCAAGGCTCCTAATCTCCAAGCGCAAGCCCTTCTTCCACAGGATATCCCAGCAGGAAATCTTTCACCGGCATCCTCTTTTTGCCTTCCAGCTGCACCTGCGTCACTTTCAAAAGCCCGTCGCCCGTTCTTACATAAAAAGCGTCCTTCCCCACTCTTTCCACGCATCCTGCCTC
>OFFN01000605.1_pt1 | contig 27430 bp, 20 predicted proteins | sample 1521381 | NCBI WGS metagenome assembly OFFN01 (sample SAMEA3504112, study PRJEB24116) | mouse gut metagenome | biome: mouse gut; feature: mouse-associated habitat; material: faeces | place: Denmark | collected 2011 | reverse complement strand
CCCGCCGCTTGCCATCCTCATTCTCGAAAGACCTGCTGGCCCTGTTTGTCGAGGATTTGAGGCTGTACGCTAAAAATAACGTGGGACGCAATCACTATATCTACATAGCCCGGATAATGTCTGATATGAAGAAATTGTCGGGTGGCGCGGAAATCTCCTCAGCATTGGCTGAAGAATTCCGCCAGACATACCACCGGCGTCCTGCAATGCTGGATGAGCTTAGGGGGATTTAAATACCTGTTGTCGGAAATTTTCAGATGGCTTTTGATTGCATCGTAGGAATTGGTTTTTATAGGCATCGAGAGTCCATCTTTTCAGTGCTCATGTTTACTATCGTAGCTGTTCAAGCAGGTTTGTCGTCTTTTTGTTAATGCGTTTGTGTATAACCATTACTGGCTGATCGAATTTATATCGCTGTTGTGACATAAAAATGAGTTTTATGTCACGAGTCGTTTCTTTCTTTTGGCGTCTTATGCTATAAAGAAAGCCCACGACTGTTATCGTGGCAAAGATGGTATATAGATTCGGGATGAATCTTATACTATATGTTACTACAAATTAATTTTTTCTTTCAATTTTGGTGAAAGGGAGATTCATATAAAGTGATCAGGTGCTTTTACTCCAGATTTTCCAGCATCAAGAAATTTCTCAGGTGCATATGTATGATACCATTATCGTCATTACGCGTTACCAATGGTGTCATTGATACTACATATTTAGGGTAATTGTCTTTTATGTTATGCAGATTTCCAAACTCTCTTTCCCTGGTTACATCATCAGCAATGATATATGATGCTTGAATATAAATTCGCTGGGCACCGGCTTTTTTTGTACAAACAAAATCTATTTCTCCGGCTTGTAGCTGACCGACATTAACCTTATACCCCAAGCCTATCAGATGCTGATAAATTATGTTCTCAATAACCTTTTCTATGTCACCTTCACGAGTGCCTTCAGCCTGAGCATTTCTCAAACCATTATCTTCAAAGTAAAACTTATCGTTGCTTTCAAATAGACGTTTACCGTGAATGTCATATCTGTTTACTTTGTGTATTATATAAGCATCCTCAAGGTATTGGGTATAATCGATAATTGTGTCAGCAGAAACGTTAGTTCCCTGGGATTTCATAAATTTAGAAATACTTGAAGCTGATATAAGCTTTCCAATATTGTCAGCAATAAAGTTGGTCAACTTTTCCAAAAATGGCACATTACGAATATTGTTCCTGGAAATCACATCCTTTAAAAGAACGGTATTTAATACATCTTTCTGGTATTCTAAGGCATCATCTTCGTCCAATCCAATCTTGACCAGTCCAGGCAGGCCGCCAAACTGTATATATTGGGCCAAGGCATCATCCGAATCCTGCAAATTATGGAACTGCAGAAACTCTTTATAACTCAATGATTGCACATAAATCTCCTTGTATCGTCCGCCAATAATAGTACCGAGCTCTTTGCTCAACATCTTTGCATTACTGCCGGTTACAATGACTTCTGCATCTGGTTCTGTTATATAACTCCTGACAGTACGCTCAAACTCTTCGATTTCTTGAATTTCATCAACGAGGATGTAATTCATTTTACCTGTTTGATAGTGAGCGTCAATGTAGGCGTTTAGATCGTGATAGGTTTTGATATGGTCAAAAGCCTTCTTTTCCTTATCAATATAGATGATATTGTTATTTGCATCTTTTGCTTTAGTATCACGAATCATTCTTAGCATATAGCTCTTTCCGACACGCCTTTGTCCTGTAAGAACAATAATAGTGTCCTTACCAAGGTATTTTTCTATTTTGTCTAAATAATTCTGTCTAATCAGTATCTTCATATCGTGTATATTTGATAATAATGGCAAATATAATAAATTTATCGATTATGAAAGATAAAATATCCAAAATAACACCGGTTATCTCTTATAATTGAAGAATTTTATGATTCCTTTCTGATACTTGTGGATTCTGCTGCTTTGCGTTTGCGACCATTAATTACTTCTGCATATATTTGAGTCATGTTTACGTTTTGATTTGTAAACATTATACTGACTATGTAGATGTCTGTGCCGTTGCATAGGACATATTGAAGAAGAACCGATACTTGATACAACGGAGCCAGCTGATGACTAAACTGCTTTATCTTCCTGAATTCTTGCATATGGAAATAGGAAAGGCGTTGATTACAAATGCATCTGAAGGATTCGATGACGAAGATGATAACTGTTAGTGAGATATAACTGCAGAATAGCCGACAATAGGTATTACGTGAACTTCTTCAGATATTTCTGTTGGCTTGTTGCTGTCCGAGTCTGGTGTTGAGAGGATTGCTACTTTGGACAAAAAGGGTGATAAGGCTCCGATATTGGAAGACTTGTAGAAATAACACGTGTGTTAAATATTACCAAACGCCAATGAGGTTTATCTGTATTTGTGTAAAAAGCATAACAACTTTCGTATATTAGAAAAAATGTATTTCCCTTATGACATCACAAAGCCTCAAGATATCATATAATACACAAACAAGAGCGTTTGTCTGCACTATATGATATATTGAGAATTTAAAGCATAGTGCAGACGGGCTTACGCCTTTCACAAGACAAGGCACTTGCCCGGATCAAAACCATTGGCGATATGTTCGTTCTCAAAAACATATCCCATCTGATTACACACGACCTTCGTCCCGCTTATTTCAGCATCAATATTGGTGTGGGAATGCCCATAAATCCACGCATCAATGCGACTGTTGGCAATAAGCCCACTCATTTCAGTTGCAAATGCACTGTTCAACACTGAACCCTTATGATGAGGGGCGACAACCTCCAATGTGGGTAGATGATGCGTTACTACCACAATGTGTTTGGCGGTGCTTTCTGCCAGACTTTGCCTGATGAAATCCAAACAGAAGTTGTGCATCTGATTGAATTCCTCTATCTGGAGCAATTTACCATTATACATTATCTGCCGAAAGTCGTTCATGCCCTTCCACACAAAATACTCATCAGATGGAGATATTTGAGACCACAGAGTGCTCATGATAAAGTCGGTATCATCAATTCGCACTACCTGATTCTGATAATATCCTACATTGTTTTTGAACATCCATTTCCACTGCAATCCCTTGTCCATCACATCACAATAATTGTAGTACTCATGGTTTCCGGGCACAATGAGCACATGACGATAATTCTCAGATGCCCATTTCCAGAAATTAGCCAAAGGTGCGACTTTGTTTTTCAAATAGAATATATCTCCGGCAAGAACCAGAACATTGCCCGTTACCGGTAATTCATTATGTTTCATCCACCTGCTGTTGTCACTGAACTCCAAATGCAGGTCTCTCATATATTGTATCTTCATAATCTTTTGTTTATTAAGCTTTTGTGTAAATCAGTTCATAATCCTTTGAATTAGATTCATTGTATATAATACCCTCCAAGAAAGAAAATTTATTGTACAGGAATTGGTAGTGTTCAAGTTCTTTCTCCTCAAAGTCTATATTCTCATAGCAGTTGCCTATCTCATTGTTTATTTTATCGTACAAATCGATGTTCGCTTTGGCTATTCGTGTTTCCAATCTGACAATATCTTCCTTATTCTTTGCAATAGCCTTTTTACAATGTTCGATTTCTTTTTTGTAAAAGCATAAAACCTCCTCAAGAAGGACATTTGTCAGCACACTTGGAGATGGACTATATGGAAGCGCAGTCAATTCCCGGCTTGGGGTAGTAGAAAGATAAAACAATTCACATCCCAATGACTTTGCAACCTGTTCGTTATACTCATCTATTTCACGAATGAGTCCCGTTAAATCTTCTTTAGAAAGACTTTTACATTCTTCATGGGACGGATACTCTTTGGCTTTCAACAAAGGCATTTCTTTGTGTCTTAAATAGACCGTTGTATATTCACTCATATCTAAGCCTCCTTTTTTATTTCTTATGAAATTGCTCTACTTGTTTTTCAATCATCCTTTTAACCTGTTCAAATGATACAGGTGTGAAATTATTGTTATCTACTCCCACATCATACTGCGTCGGGTAGAGATATTGAAGCCTGGCAGCATCAATTCCGGTGTTGTTTTTCCTTGTGTGAACGTGCCCGAACAGTTGCCATACATTTTTTTTATATCCACCATCAAAGCATAGAAAGGGATAATGATTCAGATATATCCTCTGCTTGCCGACCTCTATGTGCATTTGCATAGCCACATGTTCAAATCTGTTTATGTAGCCTTGTCGTATATTTTTCAAATCATGGTTGCCCATAATCAGATATATTTTGCCGTTCAACCTGTCAAGGATTTTAGTCCATTCGGCTGAACCGCCAAGACAGAAATCGCCCAAGTGAAACACGATATCATCCTGCCCGACTGTATTATTCCAATTGGATATTATTGTTTCATTCATCATTTCCACATCCTTAAAAGGTCTGTCGCAGAAACGAATGATATTCGTATGATAAAAATGGGTGTCGGATGTAAAGAACACCTTGCTGCCATCAAATTTACAGTTTGCTTTCGCACAGCTTTTTTCCGCCTCACCAATTGAAACGAGTTTCATTGGATTCGGCTTATCGAAAAGGTTCATTTCTTCTAAATTTATGTGCATCACTGCACGTTAATAATCTGGTTACCAACAGCCCATCAGACGGAAATGGCAGAGGAGCATCACAAAGGCAACTGTCACAAATGGGCGTAATAAAATAGTTGGAAAGTTTGGTAAGGACTTTCCAACTATTCAGTTTCTATTCTCGCAAAATACAATAATGTACTCGCTATGTTCGTTGGAAAATATTTACTAAACGAGGTTCAATGCATGAAACATGAACACCCGACACAGATTCAGTGCGTTTATTGCCCTGAATTGCGGTTGTTGTTTGTAATATGTTCATTCTGTTTCTTTGCATCTTTAATGTTTATATTGACTCAAAATCGATGCAAAATTAGTAAATAAATTCCAATCACACATCATTTTACATTAATTTCTTTGGCTTAACTTCTACGCATATAGGATTTTATTACCTCTATTATGCTCTCAAATCAAATAAAATGCGTAACTTTGTACTTGGCGCAATTTATAATTGAAATCAATATGGCAAATTTAAACTGTATAAAGGCTGTATTAGCTGAGAAGGGCATAATGAGTAAATGGCTTGCTAAAACTTTACAGAAAGATCCGGCAACGGTATCAAAGTGGTGCAACAATCATTCGCAGCCTGATTTATACACATTGGCGCGGATAGCAGAAGTACTGGATGTTGATATTCATAGATTAATTTGTCATACAAAAGAAAAATAGAGAATTGATTGTAAAACTTTTATCATATTGAAACATAAGTCATAATATGAATCAGCAAAATGTTTTCCGAGTTGCCGCTGTAATATATGCGGGCAATAATTATGAGGTATCTCCGCGTCAAATTCATAGAAAGGTTATACAAGATGCATTGTATAATCTTTCTGGTAGCTTTGTGAGTATTGGTTCATTGGCAGAATATATTAATGAAAATTATTCTTTGTTGTTTTCTCCAGAAGAGATTATGACAATACTTACAGACAAACGTTTTAAGGATGAATTTGATATACTGGATAATGGCGGCGAAAATATTTACCAGCTGACAGAAAAAAGACGTACAGCATTAAGTTTAAAACAAAAGAAGACATTACAGGATTTTATACATCAATATTTGCAGGAAAATAATATTGATGAAGAGAGAGGTAAATGTATATTGCAGTACTTATATAATATGTTTACCAGTAATGTAGATAGCTTCGAAAGACTTTTACAAGTAAAGACTATCATAGTAGAAACGAACAACAAGTTTATAACACCTGATGATGCAACTATAATAAATGGTTTCTTGGATTGGGATAATGACGAAAAGAATATTGAAATTTTCAATCTTGCGTGCTATGCTTTGGAATACTGTATGTTGACCACTAACAAGGCGGCTCATTTCTCTTTAGATAGTTTGAGGAACAAGACATTCTATCTTGATACAAATATTTTATATCGTGCAATTGGTATAAATGGAGATGATCGTAAAAAGAGGACTCTATTGTTTTTGTCAAAGTTTAAATCTTTAAAGAATGAAATTAAACTTACAAAAAGTACTCTAGAGGAATTTGAAATTTCAATAAAGAACTACATAAAAAAGTTACGCAAATCTGAAAGTCCAGCAATTCATTCAAGTGTATATTCCGAATACGTTACAATGGATGACATTTGGCGATATTTTCATGTGTGGAGAGCGCATCGTTCAAATGGAACTGTTGACTATTTTGCCAATTTCCTTCAAAGCGAATTCCAAAATGTTTGCAATAATTATAGTATAGGGATAGATGATAACTATCCATTTACAATTAGCGAATGTGAGGATGAACTTAAGAGTAATGCAGCTGGTATTAAAGGATTAAGCGAAAAGAAAATATTTGAAACTGCTTACTATGATGCTCAAAATGTGAAATGGATAGAATGTAAACGCACAGGGGCAGATAAGTCAATTTTTGACGCAAAATATTTTTTTCTGTCATCTGATAGCGGATTACGTTTTTGGGATGTTCATTACCATTCAAAAAACGCCCCTATAGTAATTATGCCAAGTCAGTGGCTTAGTATTATATTACGATATATGGAGCGTACAAGTGATGATTTTAAGAGTTTTGTGTGTTTCTTGAACATAAAATCAAATTTTGATGTTATGTCAGAGGAACAGATCCATTATGTACTACAAGGTATATCGGAAGTGACAACTGATATAGAACAGCAAAGATGTTTTCTAAGAGCCATCATAGAGAATGATTTTATGAATGGAGCAGAAGATGTCTCAAATTTTCAAATTAAACAAATTGCAAAGAAATCTGCTGAAAGGTTGTTGCAATCTCAGTTAGAAGAGGAAAAGAGAAAAAATGAATCATTAGAAGATGCCATATCAGATCGTTCAAATAGGATTGATTATGTTTCCAGCCAATTAGAAATTGCACAGTCTGAGTTGAATGCCGCAAAAAACGAAAAAGAATATTTAAGTGAAGAGTATGCAACTGAAATAGATCGATTAAATGCTCTTCTCTCTGAAAAAGATTCGGAGGTAAAAAAAATCCAAACAGAAAGAGACGACAAAACTGGTGAAATTGAAACTTATAAAAAGAAAGATTTTAATAGAAATAAGAGAAATAAAATTATAGGATATGCTATTGCTATATCTGCTATTGTAGGACATATCGTTTGGTACTTTAATGTAGATGTAAATAGCAAGTCATACATGGGCAAACTAGCCCATTGGATAAATGACTTAGATGATGCGAGAGCAAAGTTTACTGTCCCTATTTTTGCTTTAGTATTAACTGCTATACTTGTGCCATTATGTATTGCTCTTAAGAAGGAATGTGTGAAAGAATACACATCAACGGAATCTGACTAGGTGCAATCTAACTACTAATTTCTCTTTTTTCAAGATACTGAACAGTAATATAAAAGTAAAGTAACCACTCATAATAAGGCAAGGATATGTCAACACAAAGCGAAGCGGCATTGGAAGCCGGACTTATAGCCACACTTCGACAAATGGATTACGAGTATGTCCAGATTACCGAAGAAGATAATCTCTATGCCAATTTCAAAAGGCAGTTGGAAATCCACAACCGCAAACGCTTGGAGGAACACGGGCGTACCGGGTTTACGGCAGAGGAATTTGAGAAGATTGTCATCTATCTTGAAGGAGGCTCGCGCTTTGAAAAGGCAAAGAAACTTCGGGACCTTTATCCGCTTGAACTTGAAAGCGGACAGCGCATTTGGGTGGAATTTCTGAATCGCACCCAATGGTGTCAGAATGAATTCCAGATGTCGAACCAGATTACGGCGGAGGGACGGAAGATATGCCGTTATGATGTGACAATCCTTATCAATGGCCTGCCTTTGGTACAAATAGAGTTGAAGCGTCGTGGCGTGGAATTGAAACAGGCATACAACCAAATACAACGTTATCACAAGACTTCGTTCCACGGATTGTTTGACTATATCCAGTTGTTTGTCATTTCTAATGGTGTAAACACGCGTTATTTCGCAAATAACCCTAATGGTGGATATAAGTTCACATTCAGTTGGACTGATGCAGGAAACAATCCTCTAAACGAATTGGATACATTTGCCGCATTCTTCCTGGAAAAATGCACACTCGGTAAGATTATCGGGAAATACATTGTATTGCATGAAGGTGACAAATGCTTGATGGTGTTGCGTCCATACCAGTTCTATGCAGTAGAAAAGATATTGGATCGGGTACAGAACTCCAACGATAACGGTTATATCTGGCATACGACAGGAGCAGGAAAGACATTGACTTCATTCAAGACTGCGCAGCTCGTTTCGGAGTTGGATGATGTAGATAAGGTAATGTTCGTTGTTGACCGTCATGACCTTGACACACAAACGCAGTCGGAATACGAGGCCTTTGAACCAGGAGCCGTTGATGGTACGGACAATACGGATGAACTGGTGGAACGCTTGCACAGCAACTCCAAGATTATCATTACCACTATTCAGAAACTCAATGCTGCCGTAAGCAAGACATGGTATAGCAGCAAGATAGATTCGATACGCCATTCCCGCGTTGTGATGATATTCGATGAATGTCATCGTAGCCACTTCGGGGAGAGCCATAAGAAGATTATGCAGTTCTTTGATAATGCCCAAATATTCGGTTTTACCGGAACTCCTATTTTTACGGAGAATGCAGTTGATGGGCATACGACCAAAGAAGTGTTCGGCAAATGCCTGCATCGTTATCTTATCAAAGATGCCATTGCTGATGATAATGTACTCGGTTTCCTTGTTGAATACTATAATGGTAATAAAGATGCAGACTATGAAAGTCCAAGGAGGATGAGGGAGATAGCTCAGTTCATCCTTAATAATTTCAATAAGTCAACATTTGACGGAGAGTTCGACGCGCTGTTTGCCGTGCAGTCAGTGCCGATGCTTATCCGTTATTACAAGATATTCAAGGAACTTAATCCAAAGATTCGTATCGGCGCAGTCTTCACTTATGCAGCCAATGGAAGTCAGGATGATGATCTGACAGGAATGGGTACAGGTTCTTATCTGAATGACAGTGCAGGTGAGGTTGATGAACTGCAAGCCATCATGGATGATTATAATGAAATGTTCGGCACATCGTTTACAACAGAGAACTTCCGGGCATATTACGATGACATCAACCTGCGTATGAAAAAGAAGCGGGCTGATATGAAGCCGCTGGATCTTTGCCTTGTTGTCGGAATGTTCCTTACCGGCTTTGACAGCAAGAAACTCAATACGCTCTATGTTGACAAGAACATGGAATATCACGGATTGTTGCAGGCATTCAGCCGAACGAACCGTGTGCTGAACGAAAAGAAACGTTTCGGAAAGATTGTATGTTTCCGTGATTTGAAGAGCAATGTGGATGCCGCTATCAAATTGTTCAGCAACATCAATAATCCGGAGGAAATAGTACGTCCGCCGTTTGAAGAAGTCAAACAGGAGTATAAGGAACTTGCATCCGATTTCCTGAAAAAATATCCGGACACAAACTGCATAGACTTATTACAGAGTGAGAAGGCGAAGAAAGAGTTTGTTTTGGCATTTCGTGATATTATCCGCAAACATTCTGAGATTCAGATATATGAGGATTATAATGAAGACGCGGATGATCTCGGCATGACGGAGCAGCAGTTTATGGACTTCCGGAGCAAATATCTTGATATACATGATACATTCGCTCTTGTCAATCCAACGCCGTCAGCCAAACCGGATGATAAGACAGATAATCCGGATGACGGAGATCTTGGTGATGTGGATTTCTGCCTTGAGCTTTTGCATAGCGACGTTATCAATGTGGCATATATCCTTGAACTTATCTCAGAACTTGACCCATATAGTGCCGATTATGCAGAACGCCGTCAGAATATCATAGATACAATGATTAAAGATGCCGAAATGCGCAGCAAGGCCAAACTTATCGAAGGCTTCATTCAAAAGAATGTGGATGATGATAAGGAAAACTTCATGATGCATCGAGGCAAGGTTGACGGTACAAGTGATTTGGAAGAACGGTTGAACCGATATATTTCCGTTGAACGGGAAAATGCCGTCAACTCATTGGCTGAGGAAGAGGAAATATCGTCATCGGTATTGAATCACTTCCTTAAAGAGTATGATTACCTGCAAAAAGAGCAGCCGGAAATTATACAGAAAGCATTGAAAGAAAAGCATCTCGGACTGATAAAGACGAGAAAGGCGTTGACGAGGATTTTAGACAGATTGCGTAATATCATACGAACTTTCAGTTGGGATTAAATAAGGAAGATATGATAAAGACAAACGAACCCGGATATGTGTACATCTTGACAAATCCAAGTTTCCGTGAGGATTGGGTTAAGATTGGTAAAAGTGCACGCCCTGTCAATATACGTTCCAAGGAACTTGACAACACGGCTGTTCCGTTGCCTTTTGAGATTTATGCAACCATTCAGACAGTCAAATATAACGATGTTGAAAAGCATGTACACAAGACTATTGACCGGCTGACTGATTTGCGTATTCGCCAGAATCGGGAGTTTTTCAATGTGCCGCCACAAATAGCTTTGGATATATTTAATGACATAGCCAAGATGATTGATGATGCGGTTGTCACGGTCTATGTAGATAATAAGCCAGTTTGTCATAACGAAAAAGAGAGGTTGCCTGCTGCACAGAAACGAACCGTAAAGCGAGGGCGTTTCAAATTCAGTATGATAGGCATTAAAATAGGGGAGTGCGTTACCTTTATCCCTACGAATACTGAGGTCAAGGTGGCAAGCGATGATTCTGTCGAATACGAAGGCCGTATTTATAAATTGTCACCTTTTGTCGGTACATTTATGCCGGAAGAAAAACGGAACACATCGGGTGCATATCAAGGGTCTAAATATTTTTCATATAAAGGGAAAGTGTTGGATGACCTAAGAAGTATAATTGAGAGCAATATGTCATTGCCGGAAAGTAATGTAATACAGAATAATATAGAGGAATAAAGATATGAGCGAAGAACTGCAACAGAAACTCCGTGACCAGCTTTGGGAGGTCGCAAACCGGTTGCGCGGCAATATGTCGGCAAGCGATTTCATGTATTTTACCCTGGGCTTCATTTTCTACAAATATCTGTCAGAAAAGATAGAAACATATGCCAACGCTGCATTGGATGATGATGACGTTACATTCAAAGAATTATGGGAAATGACCGATTCAGATGCTGCGGAATTGCAGGAAGAGGTCAAGAACCAGTGTTTGGAGAATATAGGCTATTTCATTGAACCGAAATTCTTGTTTTCGTCAGTAATCGAAGCTATCAAACGAAAAGAAAACATCTTACCTATGCTTGAGCGCTCATTGAAGCGTATTGAGGATAGTACATTGGGACAGGATAGTGAAGAGGATTTTGGCGGATTGTTCTCGGACATAGATTTGGCTTCGCCTAAGTTGGGCAAAACAGCCGATGACAAGAATACGCTTGTCAGCAATGTTCTTCTTGCATTGGATGATATAGACTTCGGTGTAGAAGCATCACAGGAAATTGATATCCTTGGTGATGCATACGAATACATGATTTCGCAATTTGCGGCAGGGGCAGGAAAGAAAGCTGGAGAGTTCTATACTCCGCAGGAAGTCAGCCGCATCTTGGCCGAGATTGTATCTATAGGACGTCAGCGTTTGCGCAATGTCTATGACCCGACTTGTGGTAGTGGCTCGTTATTGCTACGTGCTGCAAGCATCGGAAAAGCAGTTGATATTTACGGACAGGAAAAGAACCCGACAACTTACAACCTTGCCCGAATGAATATGCTGCTTCATGGTGTCAGATTCAGCAACTTCAAGATTGAAAATGGTGATACGCTTGAATGGGATGCCTTTGGAGATACCCAGTTTGATGCTGTGGTCGCAAATCCTCCGTTCTCTGCCGAATGGAGTGCTGCAGACAAATTCAATAACGATGACCGTTTCAGCAAGGCAGGGCGGCTTGCCCCACGTAAGACAGCCGACTATGCCTTTATCCTTCACATGATTTATCACTTGAACGAAGGCGGTACAATGGCTTGTGTCGCTCCGCATGGTGTGTTGTTCCGTGGTAATGCAGAAGGTGTTATCCGTCGCTTCCTGATAGAAAAGAAAAACTATATTGATGCCATTATCGGTCTGCCTGCCAACATCTTCTACGGCACAAGCATCCCGACATGTATTCTTGTTTTCAAAAAATGCCGTAAAGAAGATGACAATATCCTGTTCATTGATGCAAGCAAGGAGTTTGAAAAGGTCAAGACACAGAACAAGCTCCGTGAGCAGCATATTCAAAAGATTGTCGAAACTTACCGTGACCGCAAGGAAATAGAAAAGTATAGCCATCTTGCCTCGCTGCAGGAGATTGCGGACAACGACTACAATTTGAACATTCCACGTTACGTCGATACCTTTGAAGAGGAAGAACCGATTGACATCAAAGCTGTCATGGCTGAAATCAAGGAACTGGAAGCCAAACGTGCCGAACTTGATAAGGAGATTGAAGTGTACCTGAAAGAATTGGGTATTGTGGAATAAGAAGACGCATAATGGCTAAAAAAAAGAAAGAAATAACGATATCCTCATCTGCTGCTGAGTATCTCAGTTATGTGGCTGCTATCGGAGAAAACGCTGATAATATAGAAATCAGGTATTCTGATGAAAATATTTGGCTTACTCAAAGGCTTATGGCTGAGTTATATGGGGTTTCTGTGCCTGCTATTAATCAACATATCAAGAAGATATTTGATGATAATGAACTTGAAGAGACGGCAGTTATTAAGAATTACTTAATAACTGCTGCGGATGGGAAATCCTATAACACCAAACATTATAATCTGCAAATGATTATTGCGGTAGGATTTAAAGTCAATAATGAGCGCGCAGTTCAATTTCGTAAATGGGCCAATGCAATCGTGAAGGACTACACTATTCAAGGCTGGGTAATGGATGATGAAAGGCTGAAAAATGGTGGTTCCAAGTTGACAAAAGATTATTTTGAGAAGCAATTGGAACGCATTCGGGAGATTCGTCTTTCGGAGCGTCGCTTTTATCAGAAAATTACAGATATTTATGCCACATCCATTGACTATGACCCTACAGCAACAGCGACAAAACGTTTTTTCGCTACTGTGCAGAATAAAATGCATTTCAGTGTTCATGGTCATACTGCCGCTGAGTTGATTTATGAAAGGGCGGATGCCGAGAAAACGAATATGGGGCTGACTACCTGGGATGGTGCTCCAAATAGCAAAATCCATAAATATGATGTGATTGTAGCCAAGAATTATTTGTCAGAAGATGAACTACAGTCATTGGGGAGATTGGTTTCTGCATATTTGGATCTTGCTGAATTGCAGGCACGTAGGCATATTCCTATGACGATGGAGGATTGGGAGACAAGATTAGACGGTTTTTTGCGGATAATGGATGAAAATGTTTTGTCTGATGCCGGGCGCATTTCAGCTGAAATTGCAAAGGCTCACGCTGAAAGTGAATGGGAAAGGTACAGGATAGTTCAGGATCGCTTGTACCGTAGTGATTTTGATAAATTTCTTCTTTTGGAAAATTTAGATAAAACTGATAAAGATTAGGCTTGACATATGAGTACGAATAACGAAAATATAAATAAGGAAACTAAAAACCCTAATGTTCCCCATTTGAGATTTCCGGAGTTTTTTGAAGAATGGAAACGAGTCGAGCTTAAAGATGTAGCTGAGTTTCAAAAATCAAGGATTCCTGCAGATGGTTTAGACGCATCCTGTTATATCTCTACCGAGAATCTTATCCCAAATTTTGGAGGAATTAAGGAGGCTTCCTCAATTCCCACCGATGGAAATGTAATGGCAATCAAACCTAATGATATTCTTATATCTAACATCCGCCCATATCTGAAAAAGGTATGGCAGTCAGACCGATTTGGTGGTTGTAGTGCCGATGTATTTGTTCTTAGGACTACAGGATGTCAAGGCGACTTCTTGTATAATATCATTGCCTCAGACAAATTCATAAACTACGTAATGTCAGGAGTAAAAGGTGTAAAAATGCCAAGAGGTGATAAACGACAAATGGAAGAATTCGAGTTCTCAATACCAACTATAGAGGAACAGAATAGAATATCCCGTTTACTTAGCCTCCTCGATGAGCGCATCGCCACCCAAAACAAAATCATTGAGAAATATGAATCCTTAATTCAGGCAATGTGTGATACTTTAATAGAATCAGAACAAGACAAAGTTGAATTGTCCTTTAACGATTTTGGAGAACCGTATTCCGGCTTATCAGGTAAAAGTGCAGAAGATTTTGGTAAAGGTTCCCCATACATAACGTATATGAATGTTTATCAGTATCAAATCATTGAGATGGCTAATGTTGGTTTAGTTAAAATCAAAGAAACAGAACAACAATCAGTTGTTCGTTATGGTGATATTCTTTTCACTTTATCATCGGAAACACCGAAAGAAGTTGGAATGGGTGCAGTGTACTTGGGAGAAATTTATCCTCTATACTTGAATAGTTTCTGCTTTGGTGTTCATATTATAGATGAAAGTAAGATTTTTCCTCCATTCTTAGCATACTATATTTCAACAAAATCATTTAGAAGGGCTGTTTTCCCACTGGCACAAGGCAGTACACGATTTAATTTACAAAAGAGTGATTTTATGAAGAAAGTCTTTCTTTTTCCAACAGTAGAAAAACAAAACAATATATATTTTGCCCTCAAAGCCCATTCAGATAAACTGTTAGTTGAAAAGAACATTGCTAAGTTACTTTGTGAACTGAAATATTACCTTTTGCGCCAGTTGTTTATATAAACATCTGACGAAGTAGGTATTGTTTCTCTTTCTCATACAACCGCAACAAACATTTCTCTATATCAACCTTTTTCTGGATGTTTGTCAAGGCATTCCCAATATTAATGGTTTCATGCTCTGTTTTAGGAAGAGGAATAGAGTTTTCCAAGAAACGTTCGTTACTAATGTTGATGGTGTTCTTTGCGCCTTTTTGTATAAGTGGATGCAAATAATTGAAAGCATTGTTTGGTTGCATGAAATAGAAGTGTAGAATAACTCCGATACTATCACAAATCGGCTTATATACGCCATACAAAGGTGAAACCGCAACAGATTTTTTGATACAGCTACGCTTCACTATCCCATAAGGGAAATCGCCTGTTGGACTTTTCGTATAAACGATGTCGCCATGTTTAACGACATTGTAATGCGTTGTCTCTTTTGCAGCAAAAGAACGTCCAAGATATTCTATCTGATTAACAACACCTTGGCTTACAGATACGGAACAAACGACATAACCATCTATATTCTTTTCGTTTCTCTCCTGTAGAACTTTGCTTAATTCTGTTTTTTGCCAGCTCTTCACACGCATTCCATCCGTCTTTTTCTGATAAATAATTGCCTGAATTAAGGATGATTTTTCGGTTATGTCCACCATTGTTGAAATGCTATTGTGTAATCGAAATAGTGAACTGCTCAAATTAGGTGATATAGGTTATTTTATAAGAGGATTAACCTATGCGAATGAAGATGTTACAGAAAATAAAGCTGCCACGACTGTAATACGAGCAAATAATTTGAATTATGGTAACCATGTAGACAAAGGAGAAGTCGTTTATGTGAATAGGATACCTGCTACAAGCCAAATTCTACGAAAAGGAGATATTGTTATTTGTATGGCTAATGGATCTTCTGTACTTGTAGGAAAAAACTCATATTATCCATTTAACGATGGACAATCTACAATAGGTGCATTTTGCGGTATCTATCGGACATCACATCCTCTTGCAAAATGGTTAATGCAATCAAAAAGATACAAGAGGTTGGTGTACCAATCACTGCAAGGGGGTAATGGAGCTATTGCAAATCTCAATGGCGATGATATATTGAATATGAGTTTTCCTATGATGGAGAAAGAAAAATCCAAATCAATCATTTTTATCCTTGAAACGATAGAGAAATTATTAGCAGTAAATAAAGATTTACAAAGGTTGTACTCTACACAAAAATCACATTTACTGAAACAAATGTTCATATAAACATGGTATTCAGTAAATAAGACTTTTGTCTAAACAAACAGGATTGTTCCTTAATTTCAATGTGAAGTTTTACATCAATGGCATTTATTATTGTAAGGATGCGTACCTGTTCCTGTATGTTTGGAAGGGCAACTGTCATATTCAGCCATTCGTCCACATTGATAGAACGTCCATCACGTATGCCGTATGTTACAAGTTTAAGAGACTTAATAAACAGTTCTGATGTGAAGAAATGGGACAGATAGCCATATACCACTAAATCGTTTGGACGTAGGATTGTATACGCCGGACTACATATTCCTGTTCTATCAGAGAAAGCAAAACCTCCTTGAAATGAACGAAGATGTACTACATAATCACCATTGCGGACAATCTTATACCCACTGATGCTGTCTTGTTCAAATTTGATGTCTATGTTTATATCGCTACGCTCAATCATACCAAGCTCTTGGCTGGCAGAAAGAACATTCTTATAGACAAGTTTTTTATTCTTCTCATTGACTACTTCAAAAAGTTGACGAAAAGAATAAGTCTTGCCATTTGTAGATGAATGGAGTCTATCAACAATGGTGGACTTTAACTTCTTCAAATCCTCAATGATTTTGTTTTGGGTTGCTATTCGTTCGTCAATGAGAGATAGAAATTCAGCTATTTTTCTCTGTTCCTCAATTGATGGAAAATATAATGATATTTTGGATAATCCTTCCTGCCCAATATTGAAATGTTGTGCTCCTGCTCCCATTCTGCAAGTTCTTTTGCGCGCTAATGGCGTAGCAAGCAAATACTTAAAGAACAAAGGATCATAATTGCCGATTTTACGACCACGAATAACAAAGCCTCCATAAATGGCGGTACGATTATCCATGTACACATTAGCTCGTCCAACATCCTCCAATGTTTCTGAGCTACGTTGGAATAGCAAATCTCCGTCTTTCACTCCGAAACATTCTATTTCTTTTTCAGTAGCATTGACCTTGCCACGAATATTGTCATAATTGATAACTCCTTCTGAAAGAATATCCATCACCGAAATGAATGGTAGTCCACTTCCAATACGTTTAGCGTCTGGATTAAGACCATTCTTGAACTCCAAATATTCAGAAAGCGTATGCTCTTCCCACTCTCCACTAAACTCCGGAAATCTCAAATGGGGAACATTAGGGTTCTTTGAACCTTTTATCTTCTCACGTTCGGCAAGGCAAGTTCGTTATGCTCTCGTTCAATCGAAGATTTTCCTATTATCTTTCCCGAATTGTAGAACTAAATTAATTAAGATTATGATTCAGAAGACAATCAGAGAGATTTCGGACGCATGGCGAGATGACAAACGACCGTATGTGAAACAATCTACATTGGCAGCCTATATGTTGATTCTTGAGAATCACATTTTGCCAAAGTTTGGCGAGAGTAGCGAACTCCATGAAAATGATGTGCAGGAGTTTGTACTTGAAAAGCTGGATGGGGGATTGAGCGTGAAATCTGTCAAGGACATCCTTATTGTCCTTAAGATGATTATGAAGTTCGGGGTAAAAAATGAGTGGATGAACCACTATGAATGGGATATCAAGTACCCTACGGACATTGCCGGTAAAAAGCTGGAGGTCTTGTCCGTAGCCAATCATAAAAAAATCCTGAAATATATACAGGGCCACTTCTCCTTTCCAGGACTTGGCATCTATATCAGTCTGAGTACAGGTCTTCGGATCGGTGAAATCTGTGCTTTGAAATGGGACGATATAAACATCGCTGATGGAGTTATAACCGTAAACCGAACAATAGAACGCATCTACATCATAGAAGGGGAGAGGAAACATACGGAACTGGTCATCAATACTCCAAAGACCAAAAACTCATGTCGAGAAATTCCGATGAGCAAAGAACTGCTCGGAATCCTGAAGCCCTTGAAAAAAGTAGTTAACGATGATTATTATATACTTACCAATGACGAGCGCCCGACAGAGCCACGTACATACCGAAACTACTATAAAAAGCTGATGGATAAACTTGAAATCCCCAAACTGAAGTATCATGGACTTCGTCATAGCTTCGCTACACGTTGTATAGAAGTCGGATGCGACTATAAAACCGTCAGTGTATTGCTTGGGCATTCCAACATTTCAACCACGCTGGACTTATACGTGCATCCCAATATGGAGCAGAAAAAACGCTGCATTGCCAAAGTGTTCAAGTCACTGGGAAAATAGAATCATAAAACGCATTAATTCCCAGCTATATATGAGATTACGTATCTGATGACTGAATGGCTTCTGCTCGTCCGGTATATTTACTATTTTGACAGATCTTCGAATTTATCAGCTTTCCATCATGTCAAATAGTTTGCTTCAGTCGTGACCGTATAGTACGAATAGGTAAAGAATTGTTTTTATAGACTATACAGAGTTGGAAAATTCAGTTTTTCCGACTCTTTTTTATTATTCATACGTAGTGATAATTATTCAACGGTGACAAGGTCTTCTTCACATTAAACCTAAGATAGTAATCATGGAGGAGACATAATCTCGGCCCTGTATCCTTTTAAATATCACCCTTCCGAATAAACAAGTAGAGCGTCAACAAAATCAAAAATACCATCCTCTAAGGGGTGCAGGCTTATGTAGCGGTTTTTGTTTTTCAGTTTCAACAAAACAAGATTTTCCGAATAGAACTGTTTATCCAGGTGGGAATAAAACTTTTTCCCATTTTTTTGTGCTGCCTTGACTAATTTATCGTTTGCTTCCATGAATTCATCCGGATTCCCGATTTTCCTACGAAGTTTAAAGGCGATGTCGATGTCTCCGAAATCTTCTTTGCTTGGGTCAGAATAGCTGCCAAACAGGAAGAGCTTGCTTACCTTGTGCAAATAGGTGTCATCGTTGTTTATTTCATGAACACGTTGTATCAAATCACTGAATATTTTGTCCGCTCTTTCTTTATTGATTCTATGAGTGCATCGTGCAATACTTAGGGCATTGCCTTTGAGTGTCAGTTTGTACCTTTCATCACTCTCTTCAATAAATCCATTCGCAATTAATCCGGATATACAATCAGCTGCATCAGCACGTTCCAAATGGAGTGATGCCATGAATTCATCAAATGCGAATATCTCATTTTTGTTTCTGACTTTTTTGAAAAAGTTTCTGATTGCAATGATTGGAACCACTCCAATATAATCCGTTTTACTGATAGTCATGCTGCTGGCTATATTATAATCTGTTCCTTAAAATCAAATCCGTCATTGTCCCGACATTTACAATGTCAGTCGTGGATATGCGGTACAGGTAAAGTCCGAGTTTTGCAAATATGCTGTCTTTGAGGGCATCACGGTGCCTTTGCACATCACTTTCCTTATGATTATGCCATCCGTCCACTTCAATGGCAAAGCTCGGCTTCTTGGTAAGTGAATTATATACCATGAAGTCAACATGAGAGTAGGGGCTTTCTGCAAATGTGGTTTCCCTTGCATCTAAGCAGGCCCAATCTGCAATCAGCTTTGACAGGGGATAATGGCACAGCACCTCAGTGTTTGTCAAAGACAGTTTTTCTATCGCCTTTACTAAAACATCGTGCATGAGATTCTCTGACAGGTGCGCTGAAACATGACTATGCGTGGCTTCATAGGCCAGCCGTTCAGCAGTATATTGTTTGTACAGAAGATCAAACACAGAGTGCAGCCTGCTCTCTCTCACCTCAAAATTATTGTATTGAATATAGCTTATCAGCTGCCCTATATTCGAGTCTTCCGGAATATCATTCCCGTTGACAACGATGCAAAGGCGCGATACGGCACGTGATATGGCGACATTCAGCAAATTTGCGTCATCTGAAAAAGCCGTTGGCGTATTGTCCACCATGCTCATGATGATGGCATTGCACTCCCGTCCCTGATACTTATGGACTGTGCTTGAAATATCTTTGTCCAACGCTTTGTTTAATGCAGCTGCCTGTGTACGGTAGGGGGTGATTATGCCTAAACTTCCCGAATCCGCATAGTCTGACATGACTTCTTGTGCAATAGTGTCTATCTCGCGCTGGTTCAAGTGTCCTCTGGCATGATTGCCGGGAACTGTCCGGACAACTTGCAAAACATTCTTTTCATTCTTGTCCGTTGTCATGGCGATAAGTTCTCCGTTATAGAAACGCCTGTTGCAGAATCCGATTATTTTCGGATGACAGCGGTAATGCTCACGAAGCAATGTTACGGGAGCCTCCTTGAATACTTCCACACATGATTGCAGGAAACTGTGTGTGGCTGCATTATACTTATCTTCCACATTGTAAGACATCCGGATTGCATTCAATGCCAACGTCTCCTCCTTTGTTACCACGTTGGGAAGCTGCTTGTCGTCACCTACGATTACTGCATTCAATGCACATGATAAAGCCAGCGCTCCCGTCTTTATGTCCACTTGTGAGGCCTCGTCCATGATTACATAGTCGAACACCATATCTCTGCTGATGCAGTTCTTTGCAGAATAAGTAGTGCTTAATACAATCGGATATTCCACCAGGAACTCCTCGCTCCTTGGCTTCATGTCCCTGACGGTAAATTTCTTTCTTTCGCCTTTCGTATATTTACCTGCAATCCTGTTCTTCAGAAGCTGGAGAGAACAGGTACGGAGCCGTTCCATATTCCGCTTGATGTCTGCCTGTTGCAGGGCATCTTCAATCATCTTCAGTTCCTGTTCGATTTCTGTCTTGCGTGAAGAATAATAAGCCGTTTCCAAAGTTGCAATCACATCAGATGGCTCCTTGGCAAGAAACGAAAACATTTTCAGATTCAAAGACAATGTCCACTTCAAACGGAACCATAAGCTTGGTATCCGTTCTTTTTCAGCGAGAATACGATACCTGTTCAGCAGACTCATCAGTTTGGCCGAACGTGCCCCCTTAAGCCAGTCATTCCTTTCCTTGTTTTGCGGAAGCATCCGATTATACTTTGTTTCGGTCATCAGCGCATCATATTCGGCTTTAAGAATTGCTTTTTGCTTTTGTCCGTCAAAACCTTTTGAGACTGCAGCAAGTGCACATTTTGCCAATTCTTCAATGGATGCCGTTTCTTCAATATGCCAGGCGCTCATATCCGGATATTCCGGCTGGTCAGCAATGAAATTCTTTCTGTTCTCCAGACTTCCCAATTGCGCGACAAGAAAACCGAGGTTTTCTTTAGCCAGCTTTTCCGCAACATTTTCCACTGCGGAATTGTTGTTGGATACGACAAGCACCGTCTTGCCCGCGATAAGCAGATTGGCAATGATATTCAGAATCGTCTGTGTCTTTCCGGTTCCCGGAGGCCCTTGGATAATGCTCACCTGGTGCGTCAACGCCGCTTCTACGGCAGTTTTCTGACTGGCATTGCAACCGAATGGATAATATGCCATTGCTGGATGCCTATAAGTGCGCAGCTTTCTTTTGTCGCCAAGATATTGCGCGAGAGGAACATTGTCACGCTTTACATCTACCTGGTCATATTGCTTGGAAAGAATATTCTCATCTTCTTCAGTTGTCAACCCTGTTTCAGCAGCCAGTTTTTTCAGATACTCCCAGTTTGAGCCTCCGCTTATTGCAATAGGCGTCCTTGTGATATAGACATCATTGGCGCACAGATTTTCATGATATCCGCTTGTGTGGATTACATGGTAAAAAGTGTATTGGGGATTTGCAAAGCGAAGCAATTCCGCTACATCAGTGATATGCCTGTTCCTGACATAAAGTCCTTTCCCGTCAAGACATACTGAAACCGGCTCCTTAAGAAACAGCAATCTGTAAGGATTATAATTGAACAGGCGAGGGGAGGACTTGAAACGGACAGCCCATTGCCCTTTCTTGTTCATATTTATTGAAGACACCTGCTCTGTGACAAACATGCGCTTGTCTCCATGCTTCTCCAGGTCCACTATCATGCATTGTCTTGAATCCATGTTTTAGACAATTTTAATAAATGATACAAGTCATTGTGATTCAGCTTGCCGCTCCTTGATTTCCTTGTATGCTGCAAGGCCTTTGACTGTCAACAGGTACTTTTGGCGTGGATGGCGCGGAGAGGCTGGGTAGAGCATCCGGACGTAGCCTTCGTTCATAGCAGGGGAGAGCGTGTACTCGAGGAAGTTTGGTCTATCTTTTAGACCAATAGCAATCAGCATTTCTTTTACAGAAAGCTGATTTTCTCCAATGACTTCAATAAGTCGTTTTATATTTGCATTTTCCGGAATCAAGCTTGTTGGGGTGCTTGTTGGGGCGACTCCATTAATTAGCCCTTGTGCCTTGATATGAAGATACCTATTCATAAGAACATTATCTTCTCCCATCATGAGATTTCGAAAGAAGCGCTCGAGGTAAATAATATCTTTGTAAATGCCTTTCTGCAGGTTCTGATAGTTGGCTCGTACAAGTGCATTGCGGAAGTACCAGGAATTCTTTTCAAAAATGCTGTTATTCACATCTAATCCAAGTGAACGCAGGTACTTGATGATGAATACAGCTGTTGTTCTTGTGTTGCCTTCACAGAATGGATGAATCTGCCAGATGTCTGAAGTAAATTGAGCTATATGCTTAACAATCTCCGACATATCCATACCTGTATAGTTGAAGTCGCGCTCTCTCTGAATATCGTGCGCCAAAGCACCTTGGAGTTCATATGCAAATCCGTATGAAACAGAAGCACCATCTAATACCCATTCTTTCTTAGATATTTCGTAGTCACGCAAAATACCCGCGTGTTTGAATATCCCTGTAAAGATTCTTTTGTGGATAGATGTCAATCCATGAATGGAGAATGTAAATGACGGCTCGTTAAGGATGCGGGCAATGTTGGCAGATGCTTTGTCAGCCTCCTCGATCTCGTCTTCTTCAGGAGTTCGATTGGTTTTTGATTGGTAATAAGTATCGATGAGTTCTTTAACCTGATCTATGGTGATATCTCCCTCGATGTGCTTAGCTGCGGTCTCATTCAAGTATTCTGACGTTTTGAGGCCGTCAACTGCCTGCAATCCGATAGCGGTTTTCCATGCCTCAGCCCGTTCCTTACCGCCAGGCTCACCCATCCTAATGTATGTGTCAAAGTCTATCATGTCACAAAACTAACAAAATTGCGAGAAGTTTAGCTTAATGAAGCGCTCCACTTGTTTTTCTCAGCCTACTTCCCGATGCGGTAACTCAGTTTTTTATATAACTATTTGATAATCAATTTATAAAACTTTGTTTCTGAAATTTTAGCAACAGAATAGCAACAAATTTCCGACAATTCCTGCAAAAGTCGATTTTGGGGGCTTATTTTCCCACGCAAAAATTCCGAAAAATGTTACCCAAGACTTCGTCGCTGGAGATTTCGCCGAGGATGGAGCCGAGGGTGTATAGGGATTCGCGGATGTCTTGGGCTACCAGGTCGGTCGGGATTGAGGCGGACAGGCCATCTTTTGCGCGTTCGAGGGAAGCTGATGCACTTACGAGGGCTTCGTAGTGGCGGAGGTTTGTTACTAAAGTGGCGCTCTGGTCTGCAATCAAATCTTTCTGGGAGGTGGCGAGGGAGGTTTTCAGGCGCTCTATTCCTTGTCCTGATTTTGCTGAAATGCTTATAATTTCAACACTATGATTTACAGCTGAAGAAACAATAGAGTTTAAATTGGTAACAAATTTGTTAAGCAAAAAATCTTCACCTGAAAGGTCGCATTTGTTTACCAAAAGCCACAGTTTCTGCTCGTCGGGATTGAACTGGGAGACTATCTCTTCTGCGGATTTTCGCATCTGCTCTTCTGAAGCGGTGCCGTCTATCATGCCTATAACTATGCTTGCGCTGTGGAGCTTTCCGTATGAGCGTTCAATGCCGATTTTTTCTACTATGTCTGATGTTTCGCGCAGGCCGGCGGTATCTATGAAACGGAACAGGACACCGTCAATATTCAGAGTCTCTTCTATGGTGTCCCTGGTGGTGCCGTGCACATCTGACACGATTGCCCGCTCTTCTCCGAGCAGCGCGTTCAGCAGGGTGCTTTTCCCGGCGTTGGTCGCTCCGACAATCGCTACCGGAATACCGTTCTTGATGGCATTGCCCAGCCGGAACGAAGCCGCCAGCCTGCCTATATGGGCCATTGTCCTGTCAAGTAGGGCAATCAGATGGGTGCGGTCCGCAAATTCCACATCTTCCTCGCTGAAATCAAGCTCAAGCTCCATCAGCGACACCATTTCAAGCAATTCCGCGCGCATTGACTTCAATTCGGAAGAGAAGCCTCCTTTCATTTGGTTGAACGCGACCCTGTGCGCCGCTGCATTCTGTGAGGCAATCACATCTGCCACTGCTTCTGCCTGCGCCAGGTCCATTTTCCCGTTTATGAATGCACGCTGGGTGAACTCTCCGGGAGCTGCCGCGCGTGCACCTGCAAGGGCAAGCATGGACATCAATTCGCTTACTATATATGATGACGCATGGCACGAAATCTCCACAGAGTCTTCACCGGTATATGAATGCGGGGCACGGAATACGCTGACAAGAACTTCGTCCAGCACTTTCCCGTCCTTAGCGTGCACGGTGCCGAATAATATGGTATATCCTGCAGCATCCGCTATTTTGCCGCGTCTGCATGTAACTACCTTGTCCGCAATGGGAAAGGCCTCCGGTCCGCTTATCCTTATTATTGAAATCGCACCTGTCCCCGGAACAGTGGCAGGTGCATATATAGTATTTTCGTTCAGTACAGGCATATCAAACCGGTTGCTATTGTCCGACCTTAAGCTTCTCGAATTTGTATCCGAGTCTCTGCAGTTCCATTGCCTCACCTGTCTTGAACATGACTGCCATAGCCGTCAAAAACAGCCTGTAAGCGTCAGCAGTACCTCTTTCAACCGTTGATTTCTTCATCAGATGATACATCTCAGTGCTGCAAGACTGCATTTTCTTTACGGATTCCTGCTCCTGAGCAGAGCCTTTGGGCATATTGAGCACTTTCCACAGTATATGCTCATCCATTGTGTCGAACCCTTCCGGGCCTTTGAAAAAGTCGTAGTCCCTTGACGAATAGCGCTCCCAGTCGAAATCCCATAGAGAAGCCACGGCCATTCCAAGGAAACCTGCGCATGCAAGGCAAAATTCCGGATATCCGTTGAATTCCCTTGCTGCTTCCGCACAGAAATCAGGAGCAATTTCCTGCCATTTGCCGTCTATGTCACTGCTATTGAGCAATGTACCCTGAAGAAAGCCCAAGTCCGTACAGAACTTGAGCATATAGTTGGTCAAAAAGACCTCTCTTTCCTGAAGTGTCACCATTTTTCTAAAGTTAATCCATCATGCCCGTACCGTTACAGGGCAATTCCGAAAGGCAAAGATACGCAAAATATGGCATACATGATTTTCAGAAACAAATATTGGCCCCTTGGTGCCTAACGGAAATACCCCACAGGATGGTTTATGAGAGGGTGCTGGGCAGGGGAGAGTTCCAAGGCCTTGCGGAGAGCATCCTCATCCATTGATGCACGGGCTACGGTAGCCATGCCGGCAGATGCGCAGAATATGGAAATGTTCTGTGAGATTATCCCCGCGTCAACCGCGCACATTGTCTTCGTATGTGAATCTGACACGTCACCCATTTTACTGTAGTCACTTACAATGACAAGGCTCACGGGAGCTTCAAGAACAAATTTCTGCTTTCCGGCAACGGCGCCGCGCCAGTCTCCCTCCTTGACAAGCACAAGACAATGTTCCTTCGCATCATATAGGTAAGCTCCAGTTTCCATTATGACATAAAGTTCGCAATCCTGCTTGTTCAGCGCAGAGCCGGCTGTCCTGCGTCCGTCCTGGCGGTTTATTCCGCATGCAGCCCATACGAGGTCACCGAGATCCTGCAGGCTGAGAAGTCCGGATGAAAATTCCCGGGTGGACTTTCTGTCCTGCAATGCTTTCATGACATTTCCCTGGCGCTCCATGTCCGGTGAAGGCAGGCCGATTTTCTGTTCCTGCGCATTGATTCCTGTCGCCATAATGACTCCTAAAGTCAGCAATAAAGATGTCCTTTTCATTTTTTAATGATTTAGCATCAGCCGCATGGGGATATGAACACTCCTCGGCATGCAGCTTTATTTCCCCGCTAAATTAGCGAAAATCACAATACGCACCTCACTTGCCGATGAAATTTCTCCATCCGGCCAGATAATCAACCTGTGTCTTGTCCTGAAATAGGTTTACCGATAATTGAACAATAAGTTGTTAGGACTTCTGTGTCCTGGTATAAGTTTACATGGTCCAGCAAAGATATGCATTTTCGTGACTTTTCATGTCATCTCCGCTGCGGGAGCATGTGTTTTCCGGTGGCAACCTCCCGGGTCGGCTGCCGGGAGCTCTCCCAAGGGGCTCTCCTCGCCGGCAGGCTGCCGCCGGTCGTGCCGTATCTTCCAGTAGTTCTTCCACAGTTTGTCTAGTTCTCCGGATGCGCCTCTGGCTTCGGCGGGAGTCATGTATCCGATGCTTTGGTGGGGGCGCACGTTGTTGTACAGATGGACTATCCTTTCGATGGCCTCACGTGCCTGCTTGGGCGTATTGAGCGTCATGTGGTACAGCCACTCCGTTTTCAATATCCCGTTCACGCGTTCTGCGATGGCGTTCTCATAAGGGTCCCCGCTGTCGGTCATGCTGATGAGTATACCATGCTCCTGCAGCACTCTCACATAGTCCCGGCAGCAGTATTGGCATCCCCTGTCGGAGTGGTGCGTCAGTCCTTTCAGGGACGTCCGGGGGAACGATGCGAGAGCCATCCTCAGTGCCCTCAGAGGCCCTTCCGTGTCAAGTGAGTGGTGCAGTGCATAGCCCACGATCTCATGGGTGTAGGCATCCGTGATCAGGGACAGGTACATGAAGGACTTCCCGGCACCGTCATTGATTTCGATGTACGTGATGTCGCTTACCCATACCTCGCACGGACGGCATGGGATGATGTCCCTGACCAGGTTGGGCCACTTCTTCATCCAATGCCTGGAGTTGGTCGTGATGGCCCTCGAGCGGGTCCTCTTCACAAGGAGGCCGCTGTCGCGCAGGACATCGAACAGCTTGTCACGGCCCATGTAATGTCCACGTTCCGAGAGGAGGTGCTGAAGTTTGCGCGCTCCCAAGCGGGGCATCTCCCTGCGGATCTCCTTCACCTCGTTCAGGAGGGCCGTGTGGTCTATCTCATCTGACAGATGGGACCGGCAATGCTTCCACAGCCCCTGTCTGGTAAAGCCGAACAGTCGGCACAGGGCATCCAGGCTTACTCCAGGATGCCTTTCTTTGAGTTCTTGGACTGTTCGGCTGCGACTTTTTTTGACAGGTCGATCCCGTGCTCCCTCTTGAG